>Ga0307433_1000456_pt1 | contig 31861 bp, 34 predicted proteins | sample SalMarWE160210MG_FD_202166 | JGI IMG/M metagenome (GOLD analysis project Ga0307433, IMG submission 202166) | Salt marsh sediment microbial communities from the Plum Island Ecosystem LTER, Massachusetts, United States - WE1603-210 | ecosystem: Environmental > Aquatic > Marine > Intertidal zone >... | reverse complement strand
GAAGGTCACCTTGCCTGAAGCTATCCCCTGCAGAAGGGTAAAGGTGTTCACTAGAAAGAAACTTGTCAAAGAGCGCAAAATCTTTAAAAACAAATAGTTAGATGTTAAAAATATCACATCCTTAAGTAGAAGATCCGCTTTAAACACTAATTTAGGCCTTCGTCGGAGGTGGCAGAAGCCCTCTTCTGCCATCTTCTTCTTTGCCGTCAGAACAGGGGTTCTGACGGCGCGGTAGGGGGATTTAACCGCTCAGCCGCCATAGCCCTTGTTGCCTTGAAATCGAACCAGAGGGCAAGCCCTTTCCTCCTGACAAGGGGAACCCCTTTGGGTAACCTCGCGGGATCCCTTTCTTTCTCCCTTTCATCTGGATTCCCGACGATTTCGAGTGACACCCCCGCATATCCACCCACAAAAGACTTGACATTAACCTCTCTTGCCTTATAATAACCTTACAAAATGATTGCCAAAGTTCTCAGTAGTGCCGTTCTGGGGATTGATGCCTATATAGTGGAGGTGGAGGCAGATATCTCCTCCCATCTTCCCTCCTTCTCCACCGTGGGCCTGCCCGAGGGTGCGGTCAAGGAGAGCAAGGAGAGGGTCACCGCCGCCATTAAGAACAGCGGCTTCTACTTCCCCACCAAGAGGGTGACCATAAACCTGGCCCCGGCGGACATCAAGAAGGAGGGTTCAGCCTTTGATCTGCCCATTGCCGTGGGTATCCTGGCGGCCACCGGCCAGGTGAGGTCAGATCAGTTGACCCAAAATGTGATCTTGGGTGAGCTCTCCCTTGATGGTGGGCTCCGTCCCATAAGGGGAGCTTTGGCTCAGGCCATTCACATGAGTATCTTCCGCACCCTCTATCTGAGGGGGAAGGATCCAGTGGATACCCTGGTGAACCTGGTTCAACACATATTGGCTTCTGGGGAGGTACCCCCTACTTGGGTCAATTGTACTTCACTTGACTAAACTGTTACCACAAAAGTTATTGATTGAGATGCGCGCAAAAGGAGGGCGGACAATCTTCACCCTCTCCTCAGTCTTCCCCCATCAAAAGGGAGGAGATCCTTCCTCCCCCACTTGGAGGGGAAGGGGTTCACTTACCTTATATCCTGTCTGTTAATATTATCAAGTAGCAAGCCAATAGTTATTGACATCAGCCCCAAAAAGGCATATTTTAGTTGAGACTAAACAATTTATGGGAGGGGGATATTTTATGACTGTGAAAGAACAAGTTTTGAAGGTCGTTCAAGAGCTTCCCCAGGATGCATCCATTGAAGAGGCTATGGAAAGGCTGTATCTCCTTTATAAAGTTGAGCAAGGGGTCAAACAGGCAGATGCTGGTCAAAAAGTATCTCAAGAAGAAGCAAAAGAGCGGATGAGGAAGTGGTTAAGGTAAGCTGGACTGATCAGGCACTTGATGATTTAGAAGCAATCTGTCTTTTCATTGCTCGAGATGCACCACGATATGCGGAGATATTCGCTGACCGAGCGTTCGTGGCAACGGAAAGGCTTGAGCAATTTCCGCTTTCAGGTCGAATTGTACCGGAGATAGGCCGAAAGGATATAAGAGAGGTCATCTTAGGGAACTACAGGATCATTTACCGAGTACTTCCTGATGAAGTTGAGGTTTTGACGGTTCACCACGGAGCAAGGCTTCTTGGCTCTTTCAAGTATCTTAGCAATGTCTAAGGTATGATGAGTAACAGGGGTCGTTCACTTTTAATGGATTTGAGCTATAATAGAAGCACCCCAAATCCTTTCAACCCTACCACCACTCTTCACTACCGGTCGTCAGCGATCAACCTAAAGGTTTACAGCATCCTTGGCCTGAAGGTGGCAACCCTGGTAGATGGGAGGGAGAGGTCAGGATACAAGACCGTGAGGTGGGATGCAAGTTCGTTGTCCAGTGGGATTTACTTCCGTAGGTGAGAGGTGATAGGTTAGAGGTAGAGAAAACAAGGAAGATGATCTTGCTCAAGTAGAGAGAAGGTCAAGGGGCGAATGACGAAAAGGCCGTAGGGACCTTTGGGCTAAAGCCCCAAGGGGGTTACCTCCCGCTTTAGCGGGGGTAGAACGAGATTGCTTCGTCGTCCCGAAATCCTTCGGGACTCCTCGCAATGACAACTCCCTTAATAGGAGTCAATGCTGAAATCCCAATGACGAATGAGGTGGCATCCCAATTTATCGGGATGTCACCTTTGTTTTATCTGGTCTCATCTGATGCTTTCCAAAAATGCTAAGGAGGGATGTGAATTTTAGTTTTTCTGGGGATGCGGTGTCGTTCGGCGTTTTCTTGAGAATCCCCTAAATCCTGTTATCCCGTCAGAAAAGTCCCGCTGCAGGGTGCTAAGTTCTCCAAAGACGGAGATGTGAAAGGTTAAGCCAATAGATATCACCGAGCACCAAAAAGCATACCTTCTGGCCTCAGTCTTTTCCCTTGCTTTTCCCCTCCTCGTTTCTTATTTTAATCCTGCGATGTGGAAGAAGATTCTACTCATATTCATTTTCATCTTTTTGGCCTCCCCGGTCTGGGGTCAATACTATTTCGGCAAGAACAAGATCCAGTATACGCAATTCGACTGGAGGGTGATGGAGACCGACCACTTCCGGGTCTATTTCTACTCTGAGGAGGGGAAAGTGGCTGGGATTGCCGCCCGCATAGCGGAGGAAAGCTATCAGGATTTGGAGAGCAAGTTCAACTATGCTCTTCTCCACAAGGTCCCCCTTATCCTTTATAGCACGAAGAACTACTTCCAACAGACAAATGTTATCCCCCTTCTTTTGCCCGAGGCGGTGGAGGCCTTTATGGAACGCATCAAGGGAAGGGTGGTGGTTCCCTTTGAGGGCTCATACTCCAGGCTCAGACATTCCATAAAGCACGAATTAGTGCATAGTTTCACCTTCGAGAAGTTGGATAGGGTGCTCAGGGATCACCGTAAGTATAACTTCCGCAGCCCTCCCCTCTGGTTCACCGAGGGGATTGCCGAATACTGGTCTGTGGGCTGGGACGAGGAGGCGGATATGGTGATGAGGGATGCGGTGATCTCCGGGAAGTTCGTCCCCCTCTCCCAAATGGCGGAGATCGAGGGGACTTATCTTATGTATAAGGAGGGGCAGTCCTTCCTCAGGTTTATCTCCCAGAGGTATGGGGAGGAGAAGCTCTGGTTGCTCTTTGAGAACTGCTGGAGGGCAAATGATCTCAACGGTGACTTCCAACTGACCATAGGGAAGGATTTGCAGGCCCTGGATAAGGAATGGAGTCGCTGGTTGAAGAAATCCTACTTCCCCCAGATGAGGGAAAGCGACTTCCCGGAGCAGGTGGCTACCAGGTTAACCTCTCAGGGAATAAATGTGAAACCGGTGGCCTTCTCCCCCGATTCAGGTGGCCAGGAGGTGATCTTCAAATCCAGCAGAATGGGTTATGCCAACATCTACTCCATCCCCTCTCAGGGAGAGGGAAAGGGGATTAGGCTTTTGGTAAAGGGGGAGAGGGCGGAGGAGTTTGAATCCCTTCACCTTCTCAGGGAGAGGATGTCCGTCTCCCGGGAGGGAAAACTTGCCTTTGTGGCCAAGAGGAATGAGGGGGATGTCCTCTACCTTCTCGATTTAAAAAAGGGAGTGGTGGAGAGATGGCTTAACCTTCCAGGACTTGTCTTCCTCTCCTCTCCCGATTGGTCTCCCGACTCCAAGAGGATAGTTATTGTGGGGGCCGACAAATCGGGCTTTCACGACCTCTATATCGTAGATGTGGGAAGAGGCAGATTGCAGAGGCTCACCCAGGATATATACGATGAGCGGGAGCCCTCCTGGTCCCCCTTAGGGGATGAGATCTGCTTCAGTTCAGATCGTCACCCCGGGGGCAAAAATGGGTATTATAACCTCTTCTCCTATGATCTGAAAAACGGAAGGATAACCCCCCTCACCTGGGGGTCATATCATGACTATTCCCCTTCCTTCTCTCCCGATGGAAGGGAAATTGCCTTCTCCTCGGACAGGGGTGGGGGGATCTTCAACATCTACCTCCTTGAGGGCAGGAGGATAAAGAGGGTCACCGATCTCTTTACCGGGGCCTTTGATCCCTGTTGGGGGAGTAAAGGGGGGACCCTATTCTTTTCTGGCTATGGCGAGTATGGCTATCAGATTTACCGGAAGGGGTTGGGGGATACGGTTGTAGTAGGGATTTCCTCCCCCCAAGAGGGGGAACCCTGGAGGCCATTATCGCTTAAGGGCGAGGCTGTGGGGGCCAGCATCAGGTATCGCCAGAAGTTTTCCTTGGACCTGGCCCAGAGCGCTATGGCTTATAATATACAGAGGGGAGCTATTGGTGGAGTGCAGGCCGTGGTCACCGATGTTTTGGGCAACCATCAATACTACTTCCTCCTGGGAAATACGGCGCGCACCAAGGCTAACTTCCTCTCCAGCTTTAATATGGGGGTTTGGTCTCTCAACTTGGAACACAGGTTCAATTATGGTTGGGGGCTTTTCCACCTCTTCGATGAGTATTTTAACGATTACGAAGGCTGGTATACGGAGAGGGAGTATGGAGGAGTGGCCAGCCTGAGCTACCCTCTGACCAAGTTCCAGAGGGCAGAGGCCAACCTACTATTGCGCCAATCGGATAAAGAAGTTTGGTGGATGGAGAAGCCCCGGAGGGCTTTTCTCTCCACTATTTACCTCTCGCTAATTAAGGACACCTCCCTTTGGGGGAGGGTGGGCCCCATTGACGGCCTCCGGCTGAACCTCAGCTTTGCTTTAACCGCAGCTCCATCCGCTTTGAAGCTTTATGATCGCTATCTCTCCGCGGACCTGAGAAGTTACCTCCGACTGTCCAGGAGAAGCTGTTGGGCCTTCCGCATAGTGGGGAAGACATCTCAGGGGAAGGAGCCCCAAAGGTTCTATATGGGGGGGAGTTGGAGTATGAGGGGCTATCAGAGGAGATCGTTTATGGGACGCAACCTCCTCTTGATAAACAATGAGCTCCGTTTCCCCCTTTTAGAGCGGTTTCTTCTGGCCTCACCGGTGATGGATTTGGACTTTCGGGGGATCAGGGGAGCAATCTTCTTTGATCTGGGAAATGCCTGGGAGGAGAGCTGGGAGGGGCTTAAGGGGAGCTTTGGAGTGGGATTTAGGGTGGGTCTGGGCTACTATACTGCCCTCAGGTTCGATTGGTCAAAGACCACCGATTTCCACTCCCTTGATCGGGGGGTGAAGTTTAACTTCTTCTTCGGCTGGGACTACTGATGGATGCCAGAGCCAAAGGCTTCGTTCTACTGGCCATTTTTGCCTTTTCCCTCTTTCTTCCCCAACAAGCAGAGGGGGTACTTCTCCGTCTTAGCTGGCGAAAGAAGGTGGGGCCAATGACCGCTCCCCCGCAGATCTGTGGGGAGCGAATCATCCTGGGGACGTCCAGAAAGATCATCTACCTTCTCCAGCCCGGGGATGGGAGGGTGGAAGCCAAATTTAGGTTAAAGGGTAGCAACCTGGTTGCTGCCCCCACCTGCGCCGCGGGGAAGATCTATCTCTCCTCGCAGAAGAAGGATGGGATCTTGGCCCTTGACCAGGGGAAGGGGAAATCCGTCTGGCAGACGGAAATCACCGACCCCCTTACCCAACCCCTGGTGGGAAAAGGGGAAATCTGGGTGGGCTCGGGAAGGGGATGGCTTTACTGTTTGGCCTCCTCTGATGGCCGAATATTGTGGAAATACAAGGCCGCTGGCCCCATCTACTCCCGTCCCCTGTTGGAGGGTAATAACCTGTTCTTTGGGGATGGGAGTGGCCATATCTATGCCCTAAATGCCGAGAGGGGGGAACTCCTCTGGACCTTTGATGCCTCCTCCCCCATCATCTCCTCACCGGGAAGCTATCAGGGAGGAATCTACTTTGGCACCTATGGCGGTAAGCTCTTTGCCATAGATGAGGAGAGCGGGAAGAAGGACTGGGATTTTCAGGCCGGGGGAAGCATCCTCTCTTCTCCTTCCTTTTGGAAGAGGAAAATATTCTTTGGCGCAAATGATGACTACCTCTATTGTTTGCAGGCAGAATCTGGAAAGCTTCTTTGGAGGTTTCAAGCCGGCGGTTTAATCCATTCCTCATTGGTGGTTGCCTGGGATCACCTCTTCTTTGGTTCCTTTGATGGATACATCTATGCTTTGGACAAAGAGGGAAAGCTTAGCTGGAGATGTAAATTAGGGGGGAGCCTCCGTTACTCGCCCTTGTTTGCCCAAGGGTTGATCTTAGTGGGAGCAGATGATGGTTGGCTTTATGCTTTTGGAAGATAAGAGGCTCAGCCCTATTTTAGACAGGATTGACTGGATGAACAGGATATATTATGTAAAGCCTAAAAGTTTGGACTGGGCGATTATTCAATAAATTGGGGCATTCATCAGGGTTCCCCCGTCTCGCTTTTAAATGGTGGGGATAGACAAAATTTTCACCCTCTCCTTAGTCCTCCCCCATCAAGGGGGAGGAAAGTCTTTAGAAAACCTGCTTGGCTGCGTTCATCTGCGTCCCAGATAATTCGCCTGCAGGGCGCTGACTTGACCTTTCGGAATTTCTTAGAAATCCCGAAAGGTTGGGGGATGTTTGAATTCCGCACTTACGCATGCATAAGTGCGGAATTCAAGGGGTGACAGCGGAGCAATCCGACCAAACGGAGGATTGTGAGACGCCAGAGGGGCGATAACCCCTATGGAGAACTTTGCGAGCGTAGCGAGCTAAGTTCAGAGGAGGGAATTTTAAGAGAGGGAGATATGGAAGGTTACAAAAGGCTTTATAAATCCCGGAAGGAGAAGGTTTTGTGTGGGGTCTGTGGTGGGTTGGGGGATTATTTGGGGGTGGACCCAGTTCTGGTCAGGGTGTTGTGGGTACTTTTTGCCTTAGGGGGTGGTTCTGGCCTTTTGGCCTACATAATTGCCTGCCTGATCATCCCCCACAATCCCTCTGAGGGTGATGATTCCTTGCCCCGGAAGAATTCCCCAGACAACAGGGCCTGGTGGGGAGCGATTTTGGTGGCCTTAGGGGTTATCCTTATTCTGGTGAACCTCAAGCTCCTCCCCCTCTACCTCAGAGGGTGGTGGGTATTGAGTTGGGGGGTTGTCTGGCCCCTGCTCATCATCCTTCTGGGGGTGGCCATTATCCTGCACAGAGGACAACTTCCCCGGGAAGGGAGGCTCTATCGCTCCCGCAAGGAGAGGATGTTCGGGGGAATATGTGGAGGTTTGGGCATCCACTTTGGCCTGGATCCCACCTTTTTTCGCTTAGCCTGGGTGGTAGGGACATTTGCCTTTTGGGGGATTGGGTTGTTGGTCTATATAGTTATGCTTTTTATCGTCCCTGAGGAGCAGCCCGAAGTTGAGCCATAGCCCGTTAGTTAAACTGCCCCCATATCCCTCCTGTTTCGTCTGTGGGAGAAGGGGGTTGCAGATCGATTTCCAGGGATCTGATGGTTATGCAGAGGCGGTGCTTACCTCTCCACCGGGGTTTGAGGGTTATGAGGAGCAGCTCCACGGGGGGATGACGGCAGCCCTCTTGGATGAGGTTATGGCTAAAGCCATCTTTACCCGAGGAGAGGATGTCGTCACCGCCCGACTGGAGATAAGGTATAGGCTCCCCATTAAAAATGGGGAGAGGTTGAAGTTGTGGGGTGAGGTGGTGGGGAAAAAGGGAAGGATGTTTTGGGCTAAGGGGGAGGCGATCGCGGAGGGGAAGGGGGTTGCTGCCCAAGCAGAGGGAAAGTATATTTTGCTAAAAAGGAGGATCTGATGGAGTGGAAATGGGATTTTTCCCGGGCTGCCCGTCGGGTGAAGAGCTCGGCCATTAGGGATTTGCTGAAGCTTACCCAGCTACCTGATGTCATCTCCTTTGCTGGAGGTCTGCCCGCCCCGGAGCTCTTTCCTACAGAGGAGATCAGGGAAGCCAGTGACTATGTTCTGCAGCATGAGGGTCAGTTTGCCCTGCAGTATAGCACTACAGAGGGCTACAGGCTCTTGCGGAGGTTCTTAGCCAAGAGGATGACCCAGAAGGGGATGGTGGTGGACGAGGACGATGTCTTGATCACCGGTGGTTCCCAGCAGGGCCTTGATCTTTTGGGAAGGCTTTTCTTGGAGGAGGGAGATTGGATCGTTGCCGCTCAACCCACCTATGTGGGGGCCATTCAGGCATTTAGCGCCTATGGGGTCAAATTCCACACCATCCCCTTAGAGGAAGAGGGGATAAAGGTAGAGTTGGTTGAGGAGGCCATAAAGGAGAAAAAACCAAAGTTTATCTATGTAATCCCCACCTTCCAGAACCCCGGTGGGGTAACCCTCTCACTGGAGAGGAGAAAGAAATTGGTGGAGCTGGCCAGAAGGTATCAGGTGCCCCTAGTGGAGGATGACCCTTACAGCGAGCTGAGATATGAGGGGGAGGACCTCCCCACCCTTAAGGCCCTGGGGGGTGATGTGGTGATCCTGTTGGGGACATTCTCCAAGATCGTCTCCCCTGGACTGAGAACGGCCTGGGTGGCGGGTCCACAGGAGGTGATTGAAAAGCTGATTAAGCTCAAGCAGGGAGCAGATCTGCACACGAACACCTTTACCCAATATGTTCTCTACCAATTTTTGAAGGGTGGTGGCCTGGACAAGCACATAAAGACCCTACGCCAGGAGTATGGGGAGAGGAGGAGGGTAATGCTGGAGGCCTTGCGGGAGAATTTCCCCCCTCAGGTGAAGTGGACCTCACCTCAGGGCGGACTTTTCCTCTGGGTGGAGCTTCCCCCAGGGGTTGATGCCAGTGCCCTCTTGCCTGAGGTAGTCAAGGAGAAGGTGGCCTATGTTCCTGGTACCGCTTTCTACCCCAACGGCGGAGGGGAGAACACCTTCAGGTTAAACTTCTCCAATGCCTCCCCCCAGCTTATTCGGGAGGGGATGAAGAGGTTGGCCAAGGTCTTTGCCGCCAAAATCCATTAGATGGCAATTGGAGGGGCTTCTTAAGTGTAGTAGAAACCCTCACCAGGGATAACCCCCAAAATGGTCAATGATCAATGGTCAATGGAAAATGGCATACTCGCTTTCATCTCATTTTAAATTGTTAATTGCTAATTGTTTAATTGACCATTCCGTGGTGAGCTATTATCTTAGGTCTAAACCAGGAGATCATATGATCAGTTATCGTTCCCCCCAGGTGGGGCCCAAAGCAACCGAGATCATTCGCCGGGACAGCAAGGTGATGTTGGGGGCGGATACCAGAACCTCGGATATCCCCTTGGTGGTAGAGAGGGCGGAGGAGATGTGGGTGGAGGACCCCGATGGGCGGAGGTATCTCGATTTCGGCGCGGGCTATGCGGTCTGCGCCACAGGCCACTGCCATCCCCAGGTGGTAGAGGCCATAAATAAACAGGGAGGGAAGCTTCTCCACATTGGGGGAAGCGACTTCTACTACCTGCCAGAGGTTGAGCTGGCCGAAAAACTGGTGCGGTTGACCCCAGGGGATTTCCCCAAGAGGGTCTATTTCGCCAACTCTGGGGCCGAATCCTTGGAGGCAGCCTTCAAGCTCACCCGCTACTATACCCGGAGGCCGAAGGTGATCTCCTTTTTGGGGGCCTTCCATGGTCGCACCTATGTGGGTATGTCCTTAAGCGGGAGCAAGAAGGTGCAGCGGGCCGGTTTCTCCCCCCTCATCCCAGAGGTGATCCACATCCCCTACCCCTACTGTTATCGTTGCCCCTTTCACCTGAAATACCCCTCCTGTAAAGGCAGCCGCAAATTCGAGGGGATTCCCCTTCTCCCCTGTGTGGAATATCTCCTCGATACTGTCTTTGAGAGGTTGGCTGACCCAGAGGAGATCGCCGCCATATTTGTGGAGACCATTCAGGGGGAGGGAGGTTATATAGTGCCCCCTGCGGAGTTTCATCCCCTTTTGCGCGCCATTAGCCACAAGTATGGCATCATCTTGGTTGTAGATGAGATCCAATCGGGTATGGGAAGAACCGGGAAGCTATTTGCCATCCAACATTGGGGGGTTGAGCCGGATGTGATCTGTGTGGCCAAGGCCTTGGCCTCCGGTTTGCCCTTAGGGGCGGTGGTAGCCAGGGCGGAGTTAATGGACTCTGCGGTTGACCCCCGGGCCTGGAAGAGAGGGGCTCACGGCAGCACATTTGGGGGAAACCCGGTGAGCTGTGCTGCGGCGAACCAAACGATAGAGCTCTTGGAGGGTGGTTTGGTGGAGAATGCCGCCCGCATGGGGAGCTATCTTCAGGGTAAACTCCAGGGGATTATGGAGCGCCATCGGATTATCGGTGATGTGCGGGGGAAGGGTTTGATGTTGGCCTTTGAGTTGGTGAAGGATAAGGAGAGCAAGGAGAGGTTCCCCCGGGAGGTGACCTCTGATGGAAAGGGGATCCAACAGGTCTTCGTGGGAAGCTCGTTTAAGAAGGGGCTGATCCTCTTTGGCTGTGGCTTTAACTCCATCAGGTTAAGCCCCCCCTTGGTGGTGAGCCAAAGGGATGCGGATATGGCCTTAGGGGTCATCGAGGAGGTAGTCACCGAGATCGAAGCCCAACTCTGAGGTATGAACTTATCTGACGGGATAAACGGGATTTACAGGATTCTGATTTTTACTCATCCTGTCCATCCCGTCTAAGAAAGGGGGATCCTTTTGCTATGAACTTGGATCCCCATGGAGGAGGCTAGTGACCTTCTCCCCTTATGGGTTAAGGCCTCTCAGGTGACCCAACCTGATCTTCCCCCCCCAAAAAGGGCCAAGAGGCATCGTTTCATCCTCAACTTTCTTCCCTGACGACCTCCAAATTTGGCTCTTCCTCTCCCCCCATTTTCTGTAGTGTAATTTTTTGGGACAGAAAGTCATTCTTCCCTTGACAATTTCAGGTTGCTTTCTTATCCTTGCCGTGTTGTTAAAATTGCTAAGGAGAAGGTTTTGTTTCTGAGAACAATTACCATAAAAAGGGGCAAGCGCACTTACACCTATCTGAAGTTGGTGGAGAGCGTGCGGCAGAAGAAAAAGGTGGTCCAGAGGACCTTGGTTAATTTTGGCAACCTCGAGCAATGGTCCCCAGAGAAACTGCAGAAGTTAGGAGTTGATCTGGCTCTGCTCTCCGGCCTCACCTTAGATGAGGATCTGGTCCGTAGTCAGGTCAATCCCCGATCATCCCTTAATTATGGCCCTTTCCTTTTGGCTGACTGTATCTGGAAGAGGCTTGAGCTGTCGGCTTTCTTGCAGGAGGCAATCGATGATAGGCTTGGGAGGCTGGGAGTGGAGATGGCTTTGAAGGTGTTGGTCTTTAACAGGTTGTTCAAGTCAGCAGGCCAATTGGCTCTCCAGGAGTGGGTAAAAGGGCAATGTATCCCTGGGGTCTCCCCTCAGATGATCAGACCCTGTTACTACTCTCAGGCGATGAAGCTATTGGAGGTGCAGAAGGAGAGGTTGGAGGATTGGATCTTCCCCCGCATCGCGGCCCTTCTCCAGCCAGATTCCCCTCGTATTCTCTGCAATCTGATCCTTCATACTCCGCAGCCGGCCTCTCTCCCCCTGCCGCTCAGCATTCTCCTTCTTCTGGATCAGGGGGGTGTGCCCCTCTCCCATTTTTGCTTAGTGGGTGAAGAGGTAGGGGAAATAGAGTGGCGGAGGGCCGTACGGGGGTTTAGCGGGCGTTCCCCTGCGGGAGAGCAGCTATTCCTTGCCCTGGACCACCCCCCTCCCGGGGTTACCCTTCCACCACCTCGGGATAAAAGATGGCAGGAGGTAGGGGAGAACCTCCGGCTATATCAATTGCCCTATAAGGTGAAGGGTCAAAAGGTCTTTGTTGTCTTCGACCCCAGGAGGATGGGAAGGGAGAACCTGGAGAGGGAGGAGAGGATCAACGAGTCGCTGCGCTACTTGGCCTCCTGGCCAATGCTGGCTGCTGCTCAAGGAGATGGGAAGGAAGGGCAACCGGAGCTGGAAAGGTGGCTCAGATTTAAGGGGACCAGGAGGTATTTCCTTCTTGATTACAGGGAGCCTGCGGATCTCCGGTATCAATTGGACAGAGCTGCCCTAACCAAGGATGCCCATCTCGATGGGATAATGACCCTGTTTAGCAACAGGGAAAAGCTTCCTGTTGAGGAGGTGCTCAGAGGTTATCGGTTGCTTACCCAAGTTCAGACTGTCTTTGCCCAAATGAAGGGATGGGAGGGAACGGGCCCGCAGGGAGAGGGAAGGTCCTCTTGGATAAAGCCAATGGTGGCTGTGCGGGTCATCGCCTACCTGATTGAGTCCGTGCTGGAGAGGATTTTACGGGATGCGGATATGAAATTTAGTGCCAGAGAGGCCTGGGAGCTATTTGCCCCTTTGAAGGTTATAGAAATGGATATTTTGGGGAAGAGGGTGAGAAAAACCACATTGCCGACTGAGATCCAGTTAAACCTTTTGCGGGTCGTGGGGTTGGATAAGTTCAACCGCTGCGTAGAGTAACGAACCACCAGAAGCCAATGCAACAAGGAAATCTCAATGGAGGATCCTCCCTCAGGGGGAGAAGGGAGGATGAATGAAGAGTGGGGGAAGGTTACCCACGGGGGAGAGGCGAAACCTAAAGTGGAATTTTACTATGGGGTTACTGCACGGGATATTCTTCACCGGAGGGCAGGCTTTCGGCAACCCTGATACAATCCTTCCGGTTTTCCTGAACAGCTTCACCAGCTCTAAGGCCCTGGTGGGCCTCTCCTCCACCTTTATGGGCAGCTTGGGGGGAATAGGCACCGTCCTTCCACAGTTGTTTGTGGCCAGCAGGTTGGAGGACAAGATCTATAAGCGGCCCATCTTGCGGATAGCTATTACCGTGCGGGCCCTCTGCTGGGGATTACTTGCTCTGGTTACTTATCTCTTTGCTCCTACCCACCCGAACCTAATGGTCTTCCTCCTCTTCTTCTTTCTTTTGGTGTTTACTCTTATGGGGGGAATAGCCGTTGTGCCCTTCTTCGATATCTGGGGAAAAGCCCTCCCCCCCCATCTCCGGGGTAGGTTCTTCGGCCACCGGCAACTGTGGGGGAGTGCCTTGGCCATCGGATCAGGGTTTGTGGCAAAAAGCATCTTGGGAGGGGAGAGCATCGGTTTCCCGGCCAATTTCTCCGCGCTCTTTTCACTTGCCTTCATTTTTATGGGCATATCTTACTTGGCCTTAGGCTCAGTAAGGGAGCCCGTGGAGGAGGTCTATGGACAACGGTTAACCTTTCGGGAATTTCTCAAGAAGGCTTTGTGTATTTTGCGGAAGGACGCTAACTACAGGAGGTTTCTCTGGGTCGGGATACTCACTGGGGCAAGTGCCTTGGCTTTGCCCTTCTATGTCCTATATGCTAAAGATGTTCTTATGGTGAAGTTGGGGATGGTAGGCATCTTCCTCTCTGCCCAGATGTTCGGCAGGGTTTTGTCCAACCTACTCTGGGCCTATCTCTCCGACTTCGTGAGCAATAAGATGGTCATTCAGATTAGCGCCTTCCTGGGCCTGCTCGTCCCCCTGATCGCCCTTATTACCCCAGGCCGCTTTTCGGCCCTCTTCATCCTCCTGTTTGTCTTCATCGGGTTCTTTGCCGCGGGTAGAGGGGTCGGGGGAACAAATTTCCTCTTGGGTATTGCTCCCCCCAAGGATCGACCCACTTATGTAAGTATAAACGGGACGCTGACCTTCCCGGTAATGATCTTCCCCCTAATCGGTGGGCTGGTGGCGCAGCATATCTCCTACACTGCCCTTTTTCTGCTGACATTGACTACTGTCCTGATGGGGTTTCTCCTCAGTTTGAGGCTGCGGGAACCGGTGCATAGAGGGATGGGCGATTCTGGGGGTGGGAGCTGTCTCCCGGAAGAGGGTTGAATAGCTGCCGCGGGCCAGGGGAATTGCTATAACCAAGGGGTAAGGGGAGAGAGGGTGATTTCTTTCTAAGGCAAGGTTTTTGTGGTGAGGGACAAGAGGGAGCAGTGATTGGCTCAAATTATGCAAGAAACACCGAGAGCATTAAAATACCTATAGTTTGCCAAAAGATCAGTTCACTTCTTAGGTGAAAATCCCCCTTCGGCTGCACCGTAAGAAGGTGGAAATTTATGTAGCCGCAACCTCCTTAGGTTGCGTAGGTTGAGCTGATAATGAAACCTGTTGTGCGGCCCGGGATAGGGTGTTGAACAATAACCTATAGAGGGAGGTGTAAGTATGAACAGTACGCAAACCCAAACCAGGGTGGTTGTCTTCACCAGTTCTACCTGTCCCTACTGCCAAGCGGTGAAACGTTACCTGCGGGAAAAGCGCATCCGCTTCCGGGAGGTGAACGTATCCAGGGATGCCCGTGCCGCGCAGGACTTAGCCCGTCGGGGTTTCCGGGGTGTGCCCGTGGTGTTGATTAATAACCGCCCGGTAGTGGGCTTTAACAGGCCAGAGATCAATCGACTGTTAAGCATTCGCTAACCAAGAAAGGAGGAGCGACCATGATGAAGCTCAAACCATTGGATGATCGGGTGGTGGTGGAGAGGTTGGAGGAGGAGGAGACCAAGAAGGGAAGAATTATCATCCCTGACACTGCTAAGGAGAAACCGCGGGTGGGGAAGGTAGTCGCTGTGGGGACAGATGAGGACCTGCAGGATAAGGTCAAGGTAGGAGACAAGATATTATACGGTAAATATGTGGGCGATGAGGTGGAGTTAGAAGGGAAAGAGTATCTCATCGTTCAGCGACAGGACATTCTTGCCATTGTTGTAGGGTAAAGCAGAGTAAAAGGTGGGCCCTCTCGGGGGCTCACCTTTTGTGAGAACCCATCAGAACCCTCCGTTCTGTGAGGTATCCTTGTAATTCCCTCTCCCCTGGTGGGAGAGGGTTAGGGTGAGGGAAGAATGGATATAATTTCTACCCTCTCCTTAGTCCTCCCCCATCAAGGGGGAGGGAAAATGCTCTGTGGAGGAGAGATGGAGAAAATGAATAATGTTCCCTCGGAGGAAGAAATTCGGCAGACTTTGGCCAAGGTTCCCCACCCCGAGATCAACAATACATTAATGAACTTAGGGATGATTGCCGACATTGCCGTTACGGATGGTAAAGCCGTCGTCACCATGGCCCTCCCCTTTCTGGGGATCCCTATCAGGGATTACATTATCAACAGCGTGCAACAGGCCATAGCAAGTTTGGGCACGGAGCTGGAAATTGAGGTAAAGGAGATGAACGAGGAGCAGCGAAACACCTTCCTGGCCAAGGCCAAGGAGGGATGGATAGGCTAAATGAGCCCCCGCTATCCGGGATCAAAGGTTGAAATACAGGGGTTTTCAGCGAAGCATTACGATGGGTTGCTGGATGTCCTTAGCCTGGATAGATACGGGTCACTTATCGAGAAGTGCATTGGGTTGATGGGGATCTCCCCTGGGGACAGGATCCTCGACTTAGGGGCGGGCACTGGTCGGAATGCCTGCCTAATGAGGAAACACCTGGGGCCAGAGGGAAGATTAGTGGCGGTGGACATCTCCCGGGAGATGCTCCTTCAGTTCAGGAGGAGGTGTGGCCGTTTCCCTCATGCTTGGGGCGTGCAGGCCAGCATCGACCAATCATTTCCCCTGAGCGGGGAGTTCGATAAAGTCTTTATCTCCTTTGTACTCCACGGGTTCCCCCAAGAGGTAAGAGAGGTAATCGTGAGAAACTCCTTTCAGATCCTCAAACCAAAAGGGAAACTCTTCATCTTGGACTACAATGAGTTCTCCTATAAGGAAACTCCCTTCTACCTTAAGGTCCCCTTTAAGCTGATGGAATGCCCCTATGCATTTGACTTTATCGGGCGAGACTGGAAAGGGATACTGACAACCCATGGATTTGGAGACCTAAAGGAGCACCTCTTCTTTAAGGATTATATTAGATTGTTAGGGGCGCAAAAGGGGTGAAAATGCGGTGAGAATTGCTATTCCCACAGAAGATGGTCTCCATATCTTTCCGGGAATGTTGGGTAGGGCAAAGCTAATTTATATCTACCAGTTGAGAGAGGGAGGAAAATTAAGCTTACTGGAGAAAAGGGGGAATCCCTACGCAGATACTATGCAACATCTTAAGACGCTGGATGTTTATGAACTGCTTCATGATTGTGCGGTCATTGTGGCTGGTAAGATCGGCAAGAAGGGAATTGGCAGGTTAGAGGAGAGGGGGGTGAAGCTATTCCTGCGGAAAGGGAGCATAGTCAAGGCATTGGCTGAGTTGAGTAAGGAGGCTTAAATGGTGCAAGTGAAAAGGAAAAACCAGGGGGAATTCCTGGTGAGCATAGAGGAAGGGGACTCGCACACGGAACATATTGTGAGGATAGATGACAGCTATTACCAGTATTTAACCAACAACCAGATGAGCAGGGAGGAGCTGGTAGAGACCTCATTTGCCTTCCTCTTGCGGAAAGAGCCGCCGGAGTCGATACTTCCTGCATTTGATCTCCGGGTAATCAGCCGCTACTTCCCGGATTACGAGGAGAAGATGCGGAGCCAGAGAGGATGAAGTTTAGAGGAGGGGGAATGTTGAATTTAGTCGTAAGCGGCAAGGCTTTTTGGGACGCAGATAATCAGGATTCTGTCCCGTCGGGGCTTCTGCCCTGACGGCATTAAGGACCCTTATCTGAGGTAGCAAGAATATTAAACCTCCCGCAGATTTTGAATCTGCGGGAGGTTACTCTTATCCCAAAATACGCATAAACCACAGATGGGCACGGATTCTCACCTTTAGTGCTGTCCGGGCTCCTGCCCTGACAGACCCCAATTTTTCGTAGGGGTCGGATTCATCCGACCCGCCCCTCTTTGCGGGTTCGATAAATCGAACCCCTACGAGCGCGATCCACTTCAGTTCTTCCACTTGTGACTTGTGACTATCTCACCTGATCAAGATCATCTTCCTCGTCTTTACTACCTTTACTCTTATCCCAAAATACGCATAAACCACAGATGGGCACGGATTCTCACCTTTAGTGCTGTCAGGGCTCCTGCTCTGACAGACCCCAACGAGGTGAATTTTTCGTAGGGGTCGGATTCATCCGACCCACCCCTCTTTGCGGGTTCGATAAATCGAACCCCTACGAGCACAATCCACATCAGTTCTTCCACTTGTGCCTTGTCCCTTGTCCCTTGTCCCTTGTCACTTGTGACTATCTCACCTGATTAAAATCATCTTCCTCGTCTGCACGAAGTCCCCAGCCTGCAGCCTGTAAAAGTAAATTCCGCTGGAGAGAGAACCCGCATCCCACTTGGCCGTCTTGTATCCAGCTTTCTGCCCTTCCTCAACGAGGGTTGCCACCTCTTGACCTGCCACATTGTAGACCTCTAACCTCACCTGGCAGTCCACAGGAAGCTCATATCTGATCTGAGTAGTGGGGTTAAATGGATTAGGGTAGTTCTGAGCCAAGGCAAAGGTCTTTGGTAGGCTTGAACTTTCCTCCTGGGGATAAACACCCACTCTAACTGAATCAACGATCTCAATCGCTGGCTCATGCCTGCTGCCATGAAGAACGCTAAACATGCCTTTATGTTCAGGAACGGAAACTGGATAGGCACCAAGGGACGCATCTTCCCTTATCTGGAAGTCTATCTGAGCTATGCTCTTCTCTGGGCCAGGGGAGAGATATTTGGTGGAGTCACATTCAAGACTGAAGAGTATGCCCAGGCGAAATGTATTTGAATCCTCACAAGAGACCGAATCTGTGGTTTCATAGGACCATCCAACAGTGTCGGCCTGAGCAGCTTCCGCATAAAAACTGACTCCTACTGGTGTGAGGCAAGCGGGATATAGGAGTTCCTCTATTCCTATAGCCTCCACTGGATTGTTCTCCGCCTCGGCCACTATGACCACATGCATAATTTCCCCTGGATCCCTGGGACCACTGCAGACCACCTTTAACTTGCCGTAGTCCTGATTAAAGAGGGTAAAGATTTTATCTTTGCCTACTGCTGCCTTGGGGAGGATATCGTAGCAAATCCACACCCCATCGGATATGTCCACATAGCCATCCTCGTTGACATCAGCAGCACCTTGCCAATATGGCGGTCCTTCGCCGCCCCCATAGAGATAAGACACCAACGAACTGGCATCATCTTCATCGACTGTCCCATCACCATTCACATCTCCAGGGATATAAGGAGATATGTAGTTCGCTGTGTATGTTCCACCTGTGGTCACTGTTATTGTTGTATCTGTTTCACCGGTATCCCATTGGTTGAATGGATGGCCATGTGGGTCTACGCCGGGAACGGTAAAGGTGTGGGTGTCCGTTAAGCTAGTGAATGTGTGAGGTGTATTGTATCCAGTTGGTGACCCATCCATCGTTATGCTTACGCTTACTGCCACACTCTCAGTATAGCAGTATGCATCAATTGTGACATCGTAGGCTCCAATACCGGTGCAAGAGACATTACTGCAAAGGGCACTGCCTGTTTCTATTGTGCAGTTGTGCGCCCCAGCAGAACTGGGCTCAAAACGCACCGTCACCAACAATGACTCATCAGCCGCTAAGCTGTAAGCACCTTCACCCGACACAATACTGTAATGATCACAGGACTCACTCACTGTGCCTGTGAGGCTCCCACCACCCGTGTTCTTAATCGTGAACGTTGAATCCTTCCAATCACCAACAAACACTCTTCCAAAATCGAGACCCGCGGGGTTGACCTCACACTCTGGCGCGCCCTTCTTCAGCCCCAGGCTGTGGTCCTCACCTCCTGCGACGGCGATAAAGTCCTCATTCGGCGTGGGGACATCGCACTGGCCTAACCAGTTGTCCCCCCAGGCCACGATCGTGGAGTCGGACTTAAGCCCCAGGCTGTGGCAGTCACCTCCTGCGACGGCGATAAAGTCCTCATTCGGCACGGGGACATCGCACTGGCCATCGCCGTTATCCCCCCAGGCCACGATCGTCCCGTCGGACTTAAGCCCCAGGCTGTGCACCGCACCTCCTGCGACGGCGATAAAGTCCTCATTCGGCGCAGGGACATCGCACTGGCCATAGTAGTTATCCCCCCAGGCCACGATCGTCCCGTCGGACTTAAGCCCCAGGCTGTGGCCCCCGAAGTTGCAGTTCCCACCTCCTGCGACGGCGATAAAGTCCTCATTCGGCGCAGGGGCATCGCACTGGCCATGGTCGTTCCAACCCCAGGCCACGATCGTCCCGTCGGACTTAAGCCCCAGGCTGTGGTAGTAACCTCCTGCGACGGCGATAAAGTCCTCATTCGGCGCAGGGACATCGCACTGGCCATGGTCGTTCCAACCCCAGGCCACGATCGTGGAGTTGGACTTAAGCCCCAGGCTGTGCAACCCACCTTCTGCGACGGCGATAAAGTCCTCATTCGGCGCAGGCACATTGCACTGGCCATAGTAGTTATCCCCCCAGGCCACGATCGTCCCGTCGGACTTCAGCCCCAGGCTGTGGCTACAACCTCCTGCGACGGCGATAAAGTCCTCATTCGGCGCGGGGACATCGCACTGGCTAGAGTCGTTCCAACCCCAGGCCACGATCGTCCCGTCGGACTTCAGCCCCAGGCTGTGCTTGTAACCTCCTGCGACGGCGATAAAGTCCTCATTCGGCGCGGGGACATCGCACTGGCCATAGTAGTTATCCCCCCAGGCCACGATCGTCCCGTCGGACTTCAGCCCCAGGCTGTGGCTACAACCTCCTGCGACGGCGATAAAGTCCTCATTCGGCGCGGGGACATCGCACTGGCCATAGGCGTTCCCACCCCAGGCCACGATCGTCCCGTCGGACTTCACCCCCAGGCTGTGGCCATAACCTGCTGCGACGGCGATAAAGTCCTCATTCGGCGCAGAGACATTGCACTGGCCATTCCAGTTGTGCCCCCAGGCCACGATCGTCCCGTCGCTCTTCAGCCCCAGGCTGTGGCCATAACCTGCTGCGACGGTGATGAGGCTGTCGAGAGCCGCCTGTTCAACAACGATTTGCCTGCCCCATCCTACGATGGATCCGGTCGGCTGGCCGTGGGCAACACCCATCCCCAGCACGACCACAGCCCAGAGGGCCAGACCCAAGACCACTGAAAAGCGCTTCATGATCTATCTTCTCCTTTCAAAATAAATTGGGGTCAAACCTCTAATTACCAATTAACACCTTCAATGCTCTGCACTACATCTGATTCATCATATCTGTCCACCCCCCTTCGGACAGGGCTGAAGCCCTGTCCCTACGAATTCGATCATCGGCATCAGGCTTGCCCGAGGCTCCGCCCAGGGGAGATGCTCCCCACACTCTTCTACCCAGCTTTAGCTGGGGTTGATAGGGCTTCAACCCCTTAACCCACCCTAAAGTTCGGTAGCATGGTTACTTCCGTCAGGGCAGGAACCCTACCAGCACATATAAATTCAACCGCCGGATTCCTTTTTGGGCACGCTTGTATATAAACTAACTGTAATTCTTAGAAATGTCAAGCCATTTTTCTTGAGGTGGTATCCCGATAAGTCGGGATGCCACCAAGGACGGTAAGGTAGGGCACTATCTTTGGGGAGGGATCTCACCCTTCTTTGGCTTTGCGTTCTTCACATACTTCTTGAGCCACTCTTGGGTTTCCCAGAGCAAATGGAGGATCGACTCTCGTGCCCGATAGCTGTGGCTCTCGTAAGGTAGCATCACCAAGCGAACGGTGGCGCCAAGGCCCTTTAGTGCGTTGTAGAAGCGTTCGCTCTGCAGCGGAAAAGTGCCCGGGTTGTTGTCCGCTATGCCATGGACAAGGAGGAGAGGTTCATTCACCTTATTGGCATGCATAAAAGGCGACATCTTGAAGTAGACCTCTGGCGTCTGCCAAAGCGTTCTCTCCTCCGACTGGAAGCCAAAGGGAGTGAGTGTGCGATTGTAGGCACCAGTTCGAGCAAGGCCGGCGGCAAAGAGATCCGAGTGTGCAAGCAGGTTGGCGGCCGTGAAAGCGCCGTATGAGTGGCCTCCGATGGCGATGCGTCCTCGCTCGGCGACTCCCCGGCGGACCACCTCATCCACAGCGGCTTTAGCGCTGAGGACAAGCTGTTTCACATACGTGTCGTTTGGCTCCACATCCCCCTCACCTATAATAGGCATGGTGGGACCATCTAATACCGCGTAGCCCTGGGTGAGCCAGAGGAGTGGTGACCACCAGCCCACTCGATTAAATCGATAGGGTGAGTCAGCAACCTGACCTGCGGCGGCGATGCTCTTAAACTCCCGCGGGTATGCCCACATAACCATCGGAAGAGGCCCATCCTCGGGCTTGTAGCCTGAGGGCAGGTAGAGAGTAGCAGAGAGCTGGATCCCATCTTCACGCTGGTAACGGATCAATTTCTTCTGGATGCCGGCGAGCTGAGGTGTGGGATGGGGGAAGAAAGTGACCTGCCGAAGCGAGTTTTTCTTAATGTCTCGCACAAAGTAGTTCGGTGGCTCCTCAACTGACTCCCGCCGAGTGAGTAGATAGCGGTGTTCTTCGTCCTGGAAAAGGATCGGCCGTTCGTAGTAGGGTGCCCTCGAGCGGAAGAGCCGCTTAGTCTTCCCAATGGTCAAATCGAACTCGTCGAGAAAAGGACGATCACCCTCGGGTGATGCCCCATCACCGATCAGGAAAAGGCTCTTCCCATCATTTGCTGTGAAGAGGACGCTACGGCCCATTGTATTTTTCTTCATAACCGGTTTGCCTGGATCGTTGTATCGATCTTCCCAAGATCGGTCAACGAGAAGTTCTGGCACGGCCGCCGGGGATCCCGGTTTTACTCTCCAGAGGCGAATGTTGCGGGTTTTCCACCACCACTCGCTCACGCAAGCCAAATCGTTATTCCCCCACATAATGCCCCCATAGCGGAACGAGAGAGTAATTAGAGGCATGGGATCGTCTTGAAAGGGTGCCGGAAGGAGAAACACCCGATCGCGGACATCGGCCTCGGCACCCGCATCCCCTCCATCAAGGGCCCTGGCCCAACAGAGAGTGGCGGGCTTGTCGTGCCGCCACCCTACATCTCGTGGACCAGTGGCAACGCTGCCATGTGTAATGGGAATTTCTTCCCGCAGCGGTAGGTCGGCGAGCTGGCGGACAAGGTTTCCGTCCAAATCCCAAACTTCGATCCGTTCGGGGAAACGGCCAGCGGTGACCAAATAGGAGAATGGGCGATGCAGGATATGCACCAGAAGGTAGTCCCCATTTGGCGATGGATCGAAGTCCCAGATGATTCCCGGATCACCCAGTGGAGTGACAGTGCCATCCAGTGTGATTTTGACGAGTTGGGAGGTAAGATAATACTCGAAGAGCGCCTCGTCCTGGGCGTTCTTCAGAAGATCTTGGTAGGTTCGGGCGGGAGCCGTCTTCCCAAGATTCTCCTGGATCACCGGCCCCGAGGGGACTCTTGCCGCTTCAGGTTCCGGTCCCCGGCCTGCGGGCACCAGGGGACAGATCAGAGCTTGGCCGTCCAGGAGCCATTTTGGGGGCGCCTGCGCCGTGAGACTCAACGATGCGCTGGTAAGGCATCTCGCCTTACCGGTGGCGACCTCTACCACCCACAGTTCCACCCCATTTCCCTTAGTGTCGGTGAAAGCGATACGCGATCCGTCTGGAGCCCAGCTTATGTTTCTGATGCGAGGTTTTTCAGGAAGCCCCCTGATCTTACGCTCTTTAAGATCGGAGATGCGGAGGAGGCTGAGACTGGAGTAGGACCAAGCCCGGCTGGGGGCGTTGATCTGCGGTTTGATTCGGAGGCCGGCAAGCCGGAGCTCCCGTTCAGCCAACTCTGCAATGGATGGATAGCCCGGCCTCTCCATAAGTAGCATCCATTCCCGGTTCGGACCGATGCTGACTCGTGGGGTGCGCGGCGCGTCTATAATATCGACCAACACCTGATCTGGGATCCGATAAACACTCTCGGTGGAGAGCAGCGCTGGGGAGGACACCAGGGAGAGAAAGCACACAAAGAGAACGACTGGAACAAATTTGACACGGGCAGTTTGAAACCCACGCATATTTAGAACCTCCTCTCAGATTTACGGAATGCGGCACCTCGCCGTCGCATAGTGACTTAGCAATAAGCCGAGGATACCCGATAACTTCACTGGCTTGTTACATTCCGTCATTTCGGTCCTCTAATCCCAATCCACTATTTGAAAAGCCCGATAGTATCATTACTGAACCATCGGGGGTTGTTTAAAGTCCCGCACTTATGCGCGCATAAGTGCGGGGTTCAATCATAACAGCGGAGCAATCCGAGCAGACGGAGGATTGCGGAGCACCATAGGGTCGGTGAGGCCCTCTCTGGAGAAGTTAGTGACCGCCAGGGAGCTAAGTTCTTTCTCGGCATTATACTTACTTTGAATCCATAAGATAGGCATTTATGGATGCTGCCGCTCGTTTGCCAGCCCCCATTGCACTGATTACAGTAGCTGAACCGCTAATTATATCACCACCAGCCCAAACCTCAGGTTTTGTCGTTTTACCTGTTGTTTCATCAGCTATGATTGTACCTTTATCAGTGATTTCAAGACCTTGTGTAGTAGCAGCAATAAGAGGGTTGGGAGTAGTACCTAAAGCCACTATCACAATATCTACATCCATAGCAAATTCACTACCCCGTATTACTATAGGACGCCGTCTGCCGCCGCTATCCGGTTCTCCCAATTCCATCTTGTAACATTCCATTGCAACCAACCAATTTTGCTCATTCCCCAGGAATCTTTTGGGACTGGTCAACAATTTAAATTTTATACCCTCTTCCTTAGCATTTTCTATTTCTTCTTGACGAGCGGGCATCTCTACCTCAGAACGCCGATAGACAATATAAACTTCTTCAGCGCCAAGCCGAAGGGCAGTCCTGGCTGAATCCATGGCCACATTACCGCCCCCTATTACCGCTATTCTTTTGCCAACTTTAATCGGTGTATAATAATCAGGAAATCGATAAGCCTTCATCAAATTAACCCGGGTTAAAAATTCATTTGCAGAATAAACGCCGTTCAGATTTTCCCCTGGGATCTTCAAAAAAAGAGGCAAGCCAGCACCAATACCCAAGAAAACGGCTTGGTAATTGTTATTTAGAAGCTCATCGACTGTTATTTTTTTGCCTACGACATAATCTAACTTAATCTCTACCCCCAAAGATTTAACATAGTCAACCTCGGTCCTTACAATATGTTTAGGCAGTCTAAACTCTGGGATTCCGTAGGTCAACACGCCCCCAGCAGCATGGAGTGCCTCAAATATTGTTACACCGTGTCCCATCTTAGCCAAGTCAGCTGCTGCTGTCAAACTGGCCGGCCCAGAGCCCACAACAGCTACCCGTTTACCCGTTAAATTTGTTTTTACAGATGGTAAGACCGAAGGTTTTAAATTGGCTTGTTCCCAATCAGCAACATATCGTGCCAAACGCCCAATAGCAATGGGAGCGCCCTTCTTAGCAAAAATGCATTTACTCTCACACTGGGTCTCCTGAGGACACACTCTCCCACATATACCTGGCAAGCTATTTTTATCTTTGAGCACCTTTACAGCTTCGGGCATATCACCATCCACTATAGCCTTAATGAACCCAGTAATGTTTATCTCTACGGGGCATCCTTCAATACAAGTCGGTTTTGGACATTGAATACAGCGTTCTGCCTCAGCTTTCGCCTGTTGATACCCATAGCCCAGAGCGACCTCGTTAAAGTTTTTGACCCGAATTTGAGGGTCTTGTTTCGGCATCGGAACCCTGTTAAGGTTAACCTTTCCCATAATTCCTCCCATCTAAAATAATCATAGAATTAAGCTAAATGTTTATCAAAAGCAATTTTTTCTTCCTTAATATAAATAGCATTACGGGCAAAGAACAATCCCCAATCGACCTGGTGTCCATCAAAATCAGGTCCATCAACACATGCGAACTTAGTAACACCTCCCACAGAAACCCTACATGAACCGCACATGCCGATACCATCGACCATTATAGAATGAAGACTGACAATAGTTTTTACTCCAAATGGCCTTGTGACTTCTGAACATGCTTTCAGCATAGGACCCGGCCCCATAGCATTCACTTGATCGATCCTCTCCCCACTTTCCAGCATTTCTTTTAATAGCATAGGGGCCGAACCTTTCCGGCCATACGAACCGTCCTCTGTAGCTACTATAAGTTTATCACTCGCACTGGCCAAACGGTCTTCCCAGAATACCATCTTTTCTGTCTTCTCCCAGATAATGGAGGTAACCTTATTCCCTTTGCTTTTTAGAGCCTTTGCCATAGGTATTATGAAACCTGTTGCCACACCGCCTGCGATGCAGACCACATGCCCGAATTTCTCAATCCGTGTAGGTACACCCAGTGGTCCAACAAAATTAGCAATGAAATCACCTTCTTTTAACAAAGCTAATTTATGGGTAGTAGCGCCATTCTCAAAAAAGACTACAGTAACATTTCCCTCATTCTCATCCCAATCAGCAATATTCAATGGAATACGTTCCCCTTCTTCATCAATTCTGATGAGAACAAACTGTCCTGGTTGAGATTTCTTTGCTAAAGTTGGCTCTGCGATTTTGAGCAAATGAATTTTGGGGACCAAGTCTCGTTTCGAAATTATTTTATACATGAGTCATTCCTCCTTTTGTGGCATCTCAAAAGGGAATAAATAATCGTTCTTCTTCGGGAGCACTCTTATAGGCCTGAAGGGCACACTTTTCATTGCCAACATTGAATCGAAATTCACCCACCTCAGGAACCGCTTGATATTTCCTTTGGTATCTTCGATTAGCATCGTTTTTTTATTACTATCAATACTTTGGCAAAAAATCTTGACAGATAGCATCTAATCCCTTATAATACAGAAAGTTAAACATTGATGACTTCACAAGGGGTTAAAGATGCTGAATCTTATCTCAGATATACCCAAAATCCTTAAGAGGTTTCTGAAGAAGTTTAAGAAGTGGTTTACCAAAAAGCAGTTTAAGAATTTCAAGAAATATGTCTCTGGACTCCTTTTAGAGCTAAAGAGAACTAACATTCAGACCATAGATGCCTATTGTATAGAGAGTAACTATGATTCTCTTCATCACTTCCTTTCCAATTCACCCTGGCCGGAGCAAGAGCTCAACTCAGAGAGAATCAGGATTATGCAAGCCAGTAGGCAAACCAAATCTTGCCAGAAGGGTGTCTTGGTCATCGATGATACTGCAAACAAGAAATCTGGCAAACACACCAAAGGGGCCCAGGTTCAATACTCAGGTAGCCAAAAAGGTCTTACCAACAACAATACAGTTGTTACCTCGCACTATGTTGACGATAAGAAAGATTTCCCTATTGATCTTAGACCTTATCTGCCAGCCTCTGAATTCGCAGAAGGAAAGAACTCAGAGCAATTCTTCTCCAAACTCGAACTGGCTAAAAAGCTGGTTATAGACGCCCTGGTGAAAGGCGTAGAGTTTGGAGAAGTTACCTTTGATGGTTGGTATCTTTCCAATGATTTCGTCAAATTCTTAGAGAACAAAGGGTTAAAATGGATCTCTACTCTGCCAGTTGACCGCATCCTCTTCTATAAAGGGGAACTCATCAGAACAGACGAGCTGGTAAAGAGGCTTAAGCCAGAATGTTTTTGTGTCAAAGAAGGAACTTGGCTAACTGGCAAGAAGGTAACTTGGATTAGCTCTTTAACCTTAGAAATAAAGGGGCTCAAAGGCAAAAAGAGAGTGGTTATTGAAACGAGATTCCGCAACTCTACTGATATGGAGAAAGATGTTACTGTCTATATAACCAACAATTTTGCTCTTTCTGATGAGCAGGTTACTGATAGATTCGGTCTGCGTTGGGGTATAGAAGATTTCTACCGGGATGCTAAGGACAACTTGGCGTTTGATCGGTATCAGGTCAGGAGTATAAAGGCTATCAAAAGGCACTGGTATCTTGTTTTTATTGCTTATACCTTCTTGGTTTTCTCTAAGCTGAAAGGGTCTTTTAGTAAATTGTTTAGGACTAAAGCCAAAACCATTGGCGAACTTCTCACAGCTTTTAGGAAACTTAACCTCCTCTCTTTCCTGAACTGGTTAAAGAAGAAAAGTAACACCAATGTTTTCTTTCAGTATTTACAAGTAAAAAGACCTCCTTTGACATAGTTTTTTGCCAATGTGTTGACTATGTTCATACAGTTCAAGTTCAAATCTGAAATCGCTCTATGGGATAGTATCTAAGCTCCCTGAATTCAGGTCTTTCTTCCGGTGGGATCGGAGACTGCCAATGTGTCGCAAAAAATCTGTCCTTCTCCTTAAGTTCTTGCTCAAGTCTCTCTTTCCATTTATATACTTCTGTCATACTCATCTCCTTTTTTACTTTTTTGTAAAATTTAAAATATAACCCATGTTATAGTTATCATCATGTATAAGTTTTTTATAAAATTGCCCTTCAAAATTAAATTTTGCACTTTCTATCTCTTTTATAACATCCTCTAATTTCATATCTAATAGATTCCATAAAGGTTCATCCAATTTATTGTGCTTTGGATAAACTGAAAGAAGAGCACCATTCTTTAAAATTCTGTAAAATTCGTTATATATTTTATTTCTTTCCATGACATCCATATAATGTAGAATATCATAAAGCAAAATTACATCAACGGACTCATCCTTCAGATTAATTTTTAACTCTACCGATTGAGTATGCATTGGCACTATGTTTTTTAGAGCTTCTCTCTTTGCTATTCCCATCAGCTCGTTTAGAGACTTTATATCATTATCCACTGCATATACCTTGCCTTTTCCCCCCACCGCATTTGCCGCCGGAATTGCATAATGACCAACACTACAACCGAAATCCAATACGACTTGTCCTTCTTTGATACCAATGTTCTTTAAAAATATTATTCCACTCTTCCTTAACCATTCTTTAACATCTGTTTCCACGGTCTATCTTCTACCTCCTGAGAAGAGTGCAATTTCAGATAACATTACAAGTGTATACGACGTTGCGACCGAAGAGAGCAATATCCCTAAGGGCAAGGGCGTAGCCCGTAACGTATATGCTGGGTTAGATGAAATTGCTGTCCTCATATTGTTCAAATCAAGATTATTTTGCCTACTCCGCCATCAACATAATTCTCGGAATATAAAGATTTTATCTCTGCTTTGTGTTGAGTGCAATGAGTAGGACAAATCACCCCTAAGTCTTTAAACAAATCAAATTCATTAAATCCATGTAATCCACCAATGATTCCATAGAGTTTTCCAAATTGCGAAGCGGCTCCAAGAATATGTGCCATTCTTGGATGCGAACACCCTACAATTACCACTATCCCCCTATTTGTTTTAATTGCCATACTCTGCTCTATACCATCGAGCTCGCCGGTAGAGAAGACATTTTCATGGATTTGATAAGGTTGTTCAATGCTAACCACTTCTTTTGCTCCGGAAGGTTTAGGACAGGAAATGGGAACATAAAGCTTAACTTCTTTATTCGCTTGTAGGAAATCTGCAAGCCCACCAATGTGATCAAAATGGGGGTGGGAAATAAAAACCTCATCGATAGAAGTAGGGTTGATATTGAGTTTTTGCATATTTGAAAGAAGTATAGAACCATTTGTCCCTGTATCAAAAAGAATTCTCGGCGTATCCTCCATCTCTACAAGGCAAGAGAATCCCCAATCGGATTTGAGGCCTCTTTGGTAAACAGTGTTGTCATAAACAATAGTAACCTTCATTTTTACCTCCTATTTTGAACTTAGCTCCCTTTGGTCGCTAATTTCTCCACAGGGTCTCCCGACCCTATGGCGCTCCGCAATCCTACGCTTGCTCGGATCGCTCCGCTGTCACCCTTGAAGGGGGCCTACCCCCTTCAAACTGCCCCCAATATTTCGGAATTTCTTAGAAATTCCGAAATATCTTTTTATTGCCCCTGAGTGGGTAAAAGAATATTGTTCACCCCGTTAGATAGCAAGTGTTAAAAACACCAAATCTTGCTGAATGGTTCTATTTTTTGATATCAATTAACTCATCGTCCAGTGATTATGCATCTAACGGGGTAAATCTTAATCCATTTTCCTTCAACAATACCAATTAAATTACCGCACTGGCATTTAACTTCATTTCCATCTCTAATGCTATATCTTTGGTTATTCTATTCTTCCAGCAGTGCCATAATCGACCTTTTCCGATTTTTTGATATTTGAAGATCTTGCTTTTACATTGAGCGCATTTTGCTACTATCATTTTTATCTCGCTGGCCAGACATGTTCATGGCAATTAGAGATAGGGTAAGGGAACTTTATGCTTATTGCTGTTTTTACTCCCTGAACTTTCCCTTCCCAGTAAAGCTCCTTTTCTTTTCTTTGGAAATGATTGTCAATAAAATCTAAAGTATGAGGTCTTAGGAACCAATCAAAATCAAACCAGGATCCTTCTTTCGCCCCTTTTATGTCAGAGATCAAAACTGTTGACTTTTTTGATTCGTCAAGTTTTATCTTAGGAGTAACGGCATGTCTGTTGTATTTCTCTATAGTTTTTCTGAAAAAATCAATCTCTTTAGCCTCAAATTCTTCTTTCAATTCTAAGAGCTTAGAAAAATCTTCGTCATTCCAAAAAGATTCTCTTCGATAATGCAAAACCTCCTCTTTTGCTTTTATCTCGATAGCATTCCTCAGTGGTCCTACTTCTTCAACTTTTGGGGATTTTTCTGCCTTTGCAGGACCTTCTCTATTTTCTTTACAACCTACTACCAGTGTTCCTAAAGCAACCAATCCGATTACCAACGAAGAATAGAAAAATATCTTGTTCATAATACAACCTCCTCCTTGACTGAAGGGCAATTTCGTATAAAGGTTTCTGGATAAGAGAAGCCCGAGCCGATAGGTGTGGATTTGAGCGGAAGCCGAAGGCTGAAGCCTCATATCCGCTGTTATCGGAAGTCGCACAAATCATTTTATGAATCTCCCATTATCTTTTGATGTTGAAAGTTTATGTACATTTTTCTTAAGCCATCCTGTTTTCTCTGCTTCTCTTATATCAAATTCTGGAACATAAGGCTTTATATCCAAAAGAGGAGTTCCATCTAAAATATCTACATCTTGAATATGGAGTGTATTCTCTTCAATTCTGATAAGACGCACGACCGAAATACCGATCGGATTTGGTCTACTTGGGCCTCGCATTGCAAAGACCCCATGCACTTCGTTATCCATATAGGGCCTCACTTTTAAGGACGAACCTTTGGATAAATGGAAGTGGTATATCAAAATAATATGAGAAAAGCCTTCCACATCTTTTAGGCCTTCGGTATATTCTGGAAATACCTCAACTGTTCCATCAATACCCTGAGCACCTGCCGGTTGTATAGGTGTCCCTTTAGGTTCTTTGAATGGAGAATGAATGACACCGATTGGCTTGTACTTAATTTCATTCATAAATTCAGCTTTTTTCGGTGGCGTATCGGAAATTGTTAGTAAAAGGACTTCTGGCTGAATCTGATCCAGTTGATATTTTGGGTATCCACCTTAGCTAATTGAAGTGGACTTTTGCCGATCTTGGGTTTGTTCTTTTTACGACAGTCTGTAAGCTTCTTGAATCTATACTACTTTAGAGTTGTCCGATAGGCATCATGGAAGGAATCATAAGGTCTGGTATGGAGTCCGTGGCAATATGGGCACCGTACCCGTCTCCTTGCTTAACTCATTCTGGCCTCCTGTGGCAAGTGATAAGACCTTATTTGGATCACTATACCACAGAAAGCCTTGATTTACTTAAAGATCCTGGTTTTCAAAGATCTGATTAGCAACGATTTTGACTACGCCACCGAATTTCCGATACGCCACCAAAATCTATTCACCGAGATGTCGGATGACGCCATATTTCCGAAGAACCACAAGATCTGCCTTTCTGGCTGGTTGGTCTTCTTTTATTCTGTAATCAACGCCCATGATTTCAATAAACTCCGCTGTATAGTCCTTTAACACACCTGGATATTTAAATATTTTATCACCTTTGATCAACTCAAGTACAACCCTATTACCAATATATCTTTCTAATAAAGGCTCGAAAGAAGTTCCCATAGAACCCGTCAATTCCTGTTTCACCTGGGAGACATATTTATCTTGAGAAGTTAGTATCGCCCCAGCAGGAGTGGTTCTTTTGGCCTGACTGATTAACAGATTCACTACCTCCATCACCGAATCTCTTACCGTTTTGAAGACATTTTGTATTTTTCTTTTAAGCCTTCTTAAGAGGGAAGGATGATAGGTTCTTTTTAATTCTTTCTCCCTTTCTTTTTTACCATGTTCACTCAATTCATCGTGGCAGCGAATTAAGGCTTGAATATTGGAATACTCGTATTTATATAGAATGTAGCTCGTCTCATTATGTCCATTTTTATCTTTGTGCTTGGTTGGATAAATTAATTCCAGACCCGTATTTTCAACGCTCAATTTACCACTATTTATCTTACTGGTTGTTTCTTCAAGGGTTACCAAGTCATGCAAAAAATCCTTCAGACATTTATCCCTGCTTCTTCTTCTAATAAAAGCAGCAACAACTGTAGTAAGGATAATAAAAATTATGGTTATGGCAAATGTATCAGGCATAATAGACTTCCCTTAGAACAGTCTCCAAAATTTCAGATAACGTTCCCAGCATAAAAGAAGTTTTTGCAAAGCAAAAATTTGGGTGAGTGCCATAAGACATAAACCTTTTATGCTGTGTTATACATCGTTGATCACTTTTCTTTTTTTAAATAACCAGATTCAATACATAATAAGTAAGCTGAAATCCGAAAAGGAGAAGAACCGCTCCACAAACTATCTGAAAAGTTTTAAGTAATTTATTTGATTTAGATAGTTTTCCTGGAATGATACCCATCAGGGTTCCTAATGCTATAGGAGCAGTCGCTGTACCTGCTGCAAACAACGCAGCATACCACATACCCTTAAAAGGAGTATTTTCTGCTACACAC
>Ga0307433_1000453_pt1 | contig 32005 bp, 31 predicted proteins | sample SalMarWE160210MG_FD_202166 | JGI IMG/M metagenome (GOLD analysis project Ga0307433, IMG submission 202166) | Salt marsh sediment microbial communities from the Plum Island Ecosystem LTER, Massachusetts, United States - WE1603-210 | ecosystem: Environmental > Aquatic > Marine > Intertidal zone >... | reverse complement strand
CTTTTGAATATTTAGAGGTTCGAATCATTATTGATTTATTTTGTATATTAAGGATTTGTTCAATAGACAAAATATTTTTTAAAATTTGTCTTCCTAAGATTGTAAGAGAATAGCCTTCCTCCACACTATTGATTAAATCGCTATTCTTTAACGTTTTAAGGTGAAATGATAAATTGGTTGAATTAGAATGAGGATCTAAAATTTCTTTTTGAAGGACTGAATAAGATAATGGAACTTGACTAGTGCTCAATTTCTTTAATATATCAATCCTAATTTTCTGTCCTAACGTCTTTAATTGTTTCTCTAAGATATTCTTATTTTTGTCGGAGACCAATTCAATATCCTAATTACTCTAATTGAAAAAGACTAATTACATTATTTATAGGATCATCGATATATAAAAATTTAGGAAATTATGGGTATTATGGACAATTCTGATAATATCTACGTGATATATCAGAAAAAAAATAATTTAATTTTAAGAAAATTAGAATTATCTCGCAGAAACTGCGATTCTTTCTACCTCATCTTTTCTCTTAACTGCTCTCGATTCTTGATCATTATTCGCAGCTGAAATAAGTTCCTGAGCTAGGTTAACATCAAATGGGCGTTCATTTGAATGTGATCTTCCACCAATTGCTTGAACTAAATACTTAAGAGCAAGATCAACACGTCTTTGAGGTGAAATATCTACAGCTGATGCATAGGATATTCCTCCCATCGCAATTCTCGTTGTTTCTTCTCTTGGGGCGCAGTTGCAGATAGCATCAACTAATACCTGAATTGGATTGCTTCCAGTATTTAATTCGATTAATGTAAAAGCATTTTCAATACTTCGTAATAATTTAGCTTTCTTGCCAGAGTTATATGAACTTTTATGGCCTTTAATTTTACTTCCAATAAATCCTGGTGATAATAATCGATTCACAAATCTTTCAATGATCGAAACTCTGGAGCTTTTCCAAAATCTTCTGTGTTCATGTCGACCATGACTATGGGGGACGATAATTGGTCTTAAGTTGATATATCGTTCTAAGGTCCAGTCATTCACAGAAAGTCCTTCATAGGACCATTTATTGAAGAGTTTAACGTCTAGTTTATTTTTACTACTCATCATCAATACCTCATTATCTCAAAGGTTTCTCTTTCTTTCCGGCGAGTAAGGCATCTAAAGATACACCATTCACCATAACGACTTTATACCTTACACCAGGAAGATCACCAATAGCACGTCCCTTAGCACCACCAATTCCCTCAACTATCACACGATCATGCTCTTCTATGAAGTTCAGCGCACCGTCTCCCGGTAGAAATGCCGTTACACCCTTACCATTCTTCTTTAGTTGAACTCTCACACATTTTCTGATTGCAGAGTTAGGTTGTTTACTTTCTCGTCCTACTTTTTGAAGCACTATACCTAATGCTTGACAACTGCCTCCTAATGGATCGACTCTTTTCTTTAGTCCTAACTTCTTTCTTTTGTATTTTGTTTTAGACCAACGGAATTTCTTTCTGTTTTTTTTTAGTTGTCTGGCGGCATATAGACCTTTGGGTTTTCCCATGAATACACACTTGAGGATTTAATTTTATAAATATTGTAAGCAATGATAATATTTCCTTAAACTTAAAATTTATGAATAAGTAAAAATCAATAGATTTTATGAGTTTCAGTTAGATATTGTCTTTAGTATTAATAATTACATTATCCACTTCCCAGTGTCGTAATACTAAGTCTTTAATTTTGCGAATCATTGAGCCTTCTTTCCCGATTGCTTTTCCTCTGTCTTGAGGACGAACGGAGATAATAACCGTCTTTTTTTGGTTTTTACTTTCTTTTATTTCTATATTTTGAACTTTTATAGAATTTTTTGAAGTATTTAAAATGTATTGGATAAAAAGTTCGAGATTTTCGGACCATGGGATAACATCTATCTTTTTTTGGAGTTTCTCCATAAGATCTTTCACATGTTCACCTGCCTTCCCGATTGCTTTACCAACATCTTCTTTTTTAACCAAAAAAATGACTATCTCAGATTGGTTTTCTGGAGATTCAAAAATAATACAATCTTTGATGATTGCACCCGATATATTATTAAATAAGGAGATTAACTCCATTGATTGTCGATCAAGCTTTATATTTTTCTTTAGCATAATTTAATTGTTCCCTTTATTCTTAATTTCTCTTAGTTTTTAATGCGATTAAGTTTGAGTCTCCGAAATCATTAACTCCAAGCACAGAAATCATATAAGGCTTTCCCACAGTAAGCCCTAAATCCCAAGAAGACCCTTTATATTTATGAATAAATATGCTTTCTTTAATCAATTTATTATAATAATTCAATTCTGATTCTAAAGCAGCAGGACAATTATTACTCGTTATTAACATCTTAAAGGGGTTGCGTCTTAATTGTCGAAGCACTTGATCTGCCCCATAAACAACTTTACCTGTCTTATATGCGACTTTGATGTTTGTATCGATATCAAATTCTTTCGTTTTTTTACGAGAGAGATCAATTGATTCATTAATCTTCTTGTTTTTTCGAGCCATAATCTAACAGTTCACTATCTTTTTAATATCAATAATAAAGTAATAAAATAAATTCATAATAGTTTAAATTTTTAACGCTAATTAACTTATTTCCTACTTTTTAAGATTTCTAAATTAGCATCAAGATCAAACATGATGGATACTCTCCCAGTTCCTATTGGAGTAACTTGACCGATGATTACGTTTTCTGGGATACCAAGTAATCGTTCTTCTTCTCCATAGAGACCTGCATCCAGAAGCTGATTCACAGTCACTTCAAAAGCAGCTCTCGCAAATACGCTTGATTTAGAACCAGAAATTCCATGTCTTCCAATTGATTGGATTGAACCATCTACACACATTAAATCAGATAATATAAGAAGATGACGTTGGTCTACGTCTAATCCTTGCTGTTCAAGTACTTTTTGTGCCTCAAAAATTATCATATTTCGAGCGGCTTCAATCCCGTATAATTTCTCTATTTCATGAATATGATTCGAAACGGTTCTTGTCGTATCGACCCCTTCAATTTGAACCACACTTTGCATATTAGTACCTTCAGTTTTAATGACCCATTCCTTAGTGTCATCGGAAGGAGTTAATAACCCCCTCTTAACACCCCGTATTCCCTTAACTACTTTCTTTAAAATCTTCTCTCTTAATTTTTGTAGACTCTGAAGATCTTCGATACCAGGATTAATAATAATAGAATTACCTTCACGCTTTATTGTTCCCTTTTTCTTATATCTCTTTAAAATTTCCGGAATTTCATCGATTTCTATTCCTTTCTTTTCACATATCTCTGGAATGAGATTAATTGATAATTGCCAATTGATAAAATCAAGATCGATATCATGAGTAATTTGTTCTATTCTAATCTGTTCAATACGATTATGAACTTTAATTGCCGTTCCCTCACTTTCACGGTAACCTTTTTCTAAATAAATTTCCATTTGCGGTGTGCTAGGAAATCTTCGCGCGTCAACAATTTCTATAAGACGTGGCAATCCTTGAGTTACGCTGAACTCTTCCACTCCTGCATAATGAAATGTTCTCAAAGTCATTTGAGTTCCAGGCTCGCCTATCGATTGGGCTGCAACTGTACCCACGGGCTCTGAAGTTTCAACAATTGCATTATTAAAATTAATATATATTTTATTAAGTAGGTATTCTAATTGCTCTGATTCTAATTTTTCATCTTTAATACGCAACCTTATTTTTTCAATTAAATCTTCAGGAATCCCATCATCATGTAATTCCTTCAATTTTTCCTCTAAAATTTTTTTAGACAATTCAACCATTTATAATAACCTTATTTATATTACAGATTTTATTTTAATTTCTCTTCTTTCCAGTCGGTAAAAGCTTTTGTTTTCTTTCCGCGCCATACCGCATTCTTTCCCGTTTCATCTTCAAATAATTTTACCAATTGATTTTCATCTAGTTTCTTTGTTTCTTTTGTTGGTTTAATTTTTTCTTTCTTTAACTCTTTTTGTGCTGGTTTCTTTTCTGGTTTAGAAACTACACTAGGCGGTAACTTTTTCATCTCATCGCGTACTTCATCAATATCTAATGATTTTGCTTTTAACAATAACACATCAAGATTAACGGCATCAGAATGGTCGGTGTGCATAGGATCGATCCCATCATCACCATAGCAAAATTGAATGACGTTTTTATCACTATTTCTAACGGTTCCATCATTTTCAACAACCATATCTTGTAAAGCATTAACCAATCTCCTTTGCATATACCCACTTGTTGATGTTCTGACGGCAGTATCAACCAACCCTTCTCTACCTCCCATCGCATGGAAAAAGAATTCTACCGGCCGTAATCCATTTCTATAAGATGATTCTACGAATCCTCTTGATTTAGGGGTAAGATCGTTAATTTTGAAATGAGGGAGTGTTCTCAAACTATACCCTCTATTTATCCTTTCCCCTCTAATTGCTTGTTGTCCTACAACAGCAGACATTTGACCTAAATTTAATATATTCCCCCTTGCTCCCGATTTTGTCATTATTACTGAATGAGCCTCATCGCCGATAAATTCTGCAGCGGATTCTTCTGATTTTTTACGAGCTTCAGCGAGAACTTGGCGAATTCTTAATTCAAGAGTCTCCCTCATGGAACGACCAGGAGCTCTTTTAAGTACTTTAGTATCATTTTCATAAAATGCTTTAATTAACTTTGACGATTCATTATCAGCATCTTCTAAAATGTTTCTAATATTTTGGTACGCCTTTCCATAAACATAAACCTCATCCAGTCCCATAGTCATGCCATTTTGACGAATTACATATAATAACATTTTGGTTGCATTGTCTAAAAATTGACGGCCTCGAGCATTACCGTGATCCTTTATAATTCTTTGTAAGATGCTATTAGATTGCATAGCACCAAATGAATTTTCATCAATAGTTCCTGTAATCAATTCTCCATTCTTGATTACCACGTAAGCATCATATTCACAGTCTTGTTCAGTACAAACTTCGCATTTTTTACAAAACTTTGATTTTACACGAATATTTAAATCATCAGGAAATAAGGTACTAAAAATTTGTTTTCCGGAATACATTGGTTCTGGTTCTGTTTTTACAGGTATAAGTTTATCTAAGCTGAAATTAGGTCTAGTATCAAAAATTCCTCCCATAAATAGTAGATTTAAGGTATCTTTTTTATTGTATAATGATTCTTTACTGGTAAATTGAAACACTGAAGAGATAAAATCTTGAATTCCTCCAAGAATAGGACCACCAAACCGAGGTGATAGAATATGTTCTTGCACCTTTAAAAGTAATTCTGCTTCGGTACGAGCTTCCTCGCTTTGCGGGACATGGAGATTCATCTCATCGCCATCAAAATCAGCATTATAAGGTGGACATACGGTCAGATTTAATCTAAAGGTTCTTCCATCCATTATTTTTACTTCATGTGCCATTATGGACATTCTATGAAGAGATGGTTGCCGATTAAATAATACCAAATCACCATTACTCAAGTGTCGTTCTACAGTAAAGCCGGGAGCTAGCATTTCAGCAATCATCTTTCGATTTTTCACATAGCGAAGGTCAATTCGTCTGCGATCATTACGAATGATATAATTTGCTCCAGGATGGTGATTTGGACCATTTAATACCATTTGTTTCATTTCTTCGATGTTCCAATCATTTACATTTGTAGGAATGGTGAGTATTTTAGCTATTTCAATTGGAACGCCGACTTCATTAATACTAATGTAAGGATTAGGTGATATAACACTTCGTGCGGAAAAGTCAACTCGTTTTCCACTTAAATTGCTACGGAATCGCCCTTCTTTTCCTTTCAATCTTTGAGTCAAGGTTCGCAAGGCTCTCCCTGAACGGTGTCTTGCGGGAGGGATTCCAGAAACTTGATTATCAAAATACGTAGTAATATGATATTGTAATAACTCCCATAAGTCTTCTACAATTAAATGAGGTGCCCCAGCATCGATATTTTCTCTTAATCTCTGGTTTATTCGAATAACGTCAACCAATTTATGGGTTAAATCATCTTCTGATCGGATACCACTATCTAATGTAATTGATGGTCGTGCGCATACTGGAGGAATAGGGAGTACAGTAAAAACCACCCATTCAAGTCGAGCATTTTCAGGAGAGATTCCTAAAATACGCAGATCATTGTCATTCATTTTCTTTAAACGCTCAAGAATTTCGATGGGTGTGATTCTGCGTGAGCCTTTATTCTCTTCTTCTTCATAAAAGGTAGTAGGCTTTTCAATAATGATTTTTTTCTTTTTCGCACCACAATACGGACATAACTTGCTTTTTCTTGCTCTTTTAAAAACAAGTTTCGATGCATCTTCATCACCCTCAAAAAAGAGTTTTCGATGCGAAACTTGTTCTTTTCTAAATTTCTCCTTCTCTTCATCAGTAAGCATTAAGCGAGAGCATTCAGGACAAATTGAACGTAATACTTTTAATACTTTTTTAGCGTATCCTACATGAATGACGGGTCTCGCTAATTCTATATGCCCAAAGTGTCCCATACAGTTGCTAACAAGATTTCCACAGGTCTGACATCTCTGTCCCGGCTCAATCGTGCCTAAACGCTGATCCATCAACCCAGAAGGGATTGGAAGACCATCTTCATCATAAGTATCTGCAGTAATAATTCGAGCCGCACTCATCTTCCGAATCTCGTCAGGAGATAATAAGCCAAACTTAATCTTCTCTATCATTTTTGTACGACTAAATGTATAACTCATAATATGAATTCCTCCATTTTGACATAGGTAAATATTAGTTTAATATTAGATTGCATACAGATCATAAAACTAAAACATCCTTTGTTTTTAGTTTAAAATTTAATAACCTTAAAGAATAAGTTAATCGGTTTAACACTGTAAGTTATTAAAGCATGCAAATATTAAAAATTTTACGGATTAGACATCATTTTTATCTTTTTCCAACAATAGTTATTTAAAATAATTTTTTTACTTTACGAAATTTATTACTTTATAATGCATATTGCCAAAATTATACGAAGTAAGATAGTGATATTTCTCATACAATTCGTTATTCTAAGCTTACTTCTGATCATCTTCAAATACTCTTTTAACATCGAGTTTGATAGTACTATTTCTGAAGAGCGAAAATGGGTCATCCAAGTGCTCGCAAATTTTATTATGTTTGAAAGCTTTTATGAGACAGTTTTCATATACGGAATATGGTTGGTGGTTTCGACAATCCCAATTTTACTTTATATGAAAGCTAAGAAAGCTTATTCGATGAATTTAATTTCATTTTTTTTCCCTAATTTCTTCTTTTATGTATTTCTTTCACGATATTCCCCCAATTATTTCAATGAGAATTTAGGGCAATTTCTTTTCAGAACCATTATTTTAGGAATTATCCTAATTACATATTCAATAGGTTTTTCCTTAGTCTTGAGTTATATTCAGAAAATTACTCGAAAAGAAGATAGCTTTGAACTCCAAGAAATAGAAAAAAAGGTGGTCTTTGATTGTCCAAAATGCGGAACACACTTTGAGTCCCGTCCAGAATTTTGTTACAACTGTAATGCAAGGTTAATTGATGAGGGTGAGAACCCCTTGAAAAATTCATAGAAACTGAGAGCGATTATGATAGAATGATTGGAGAGTTAATTGCGATTTTTGCGGTCCTGACATTTGTTTTATCAAATGTAATTTTTCGAAAAACTGAACACGAAGCAAGCCCAATATTTATCAATTTTTTTAGAACCACCATTGGAACGTTCACTTTTATTATTTTTGCGATTCTTCTTAATGTGTTTGATAAGATTTTCCTTCTACCATTTGAATTGTGGATCATTTTATTCATTAGTTTTCTATTTGGTCAAGTTTTTGGCGATACTGCTTACTTCAACGCTCAAAAAGATTTGGGTGCAACATTAGCCATGGGCGTATCAATGACCTTTCCCGTATTCACTTTTATCTTATCTTTAGTTTTTTTGAATAAAGCATTTGATGTGTCACTATTATTCTCATTAATATTTATCAGTTTGGGCGTAATTATCATTGGGAAGAGCAAGTCTAATGTGAAATCAAGTAATCACATGCTTTCAGATGCAGGAGATAAACTAGAAACCCGAAATTGGAGAAAAAGATTACATTTCAAATCGTTTAGAGCTTTAAGTTTTGGATTGATTGCGTCCCTGGGTTGGGCAATTGCATTAATCATAATTGAATTTGCTACTAATGAAATTGACACCCTATTAGTTCTTCAACCAGGTTTAAGTTCAGTTCTAGGAAATGTTATTCGATTTCCCTTTGCCGCTGCTATTCTAACATTAATGGTAGGCAAAGAGAATTACTCCAATAAGAAACGAACCAATAAAAGTTCCTTCAAAAAATCACCTATGACCTGGTTATATTTAGTTATTGCCGCGTTAATTGGAACCTCATTGGGGGCTTATGTATATACTGAAGCTGCACGTGTCGCAGGTTCCACTGTGATGTCTCTTATAGCGAGTGCTAGCCCTCTATTCTCACTTCCTTTAACATATCTGATTAATAAAGAAACGATAAACAAAATAGGATTTCTTGGTGTGATATTGACAATTATTGGCGTTATTATTATTCTCATTTAAGAACATTCAAAACCTATAATCATAGTAGATTACATAACTATTAAAGGGGCACCTACAATAAGGAATGTAATTTATATCTAAAGTATCTTGTCATACTCGAAATGATTAATATCGAGGATTATTTTTGTCATATCTATGAAGATTTCCCGAATATTACAATTTTCTTTCGAGGAGGTCTTATAATAAGGAATGGTCCCTTGCTTATTCCGAAAATTTTCAATAATTACCTCATTCATTTTTTTCTCTTTTTCTTTTACTAAATCGTATTTACATCCAACTAAAATCTTCGGTGTTGTATCATGAATAAGCTTATCAAGATGCTCATTCCACCAATCTAACCCAAGTAAGGTGTTATTAAGATTGTATAAACTAAAAACAAGAAATATTCCATTCGCGCCATTAATGTAATAACTGAACATCTTCTTGAACTGTTCTTGGCCTCCGAAATCCCAGATACTAAGGCGTACGAAAGTTTTTTCCCCACCAATGATAATGGGAAGATCATAGGTATAGAAATCGATACCAATCGTTAATCTTGTATTGGAATCGAACGTGTCGAAGCATAACCTCCGAGCAATACACGTTTTACCTACTCCACCATTGCCAATTAAGCAAATTTTAAACACATAGGCCGGTTTTTCTTCTTGTTCTACTTCCATATCATTAACACTTAATATATTTCAAGAAAAGTAATAAATGGTTAATACTATAATCATTTTATCTCATTTTAATTCTTTATGCATATAAATTTTAAATCCGAAGTTCAAATTGAATCAAAAAATATTCGGATGATGTAAGTTCATTGGAAAAAGTTAAATCCTTCCATGTTAATCAAATGATATATAATATCCGCTTAAGTTTTATAATTAGAGGTTTTGAATAGTAAAACGGGACTTTGCTGTACTAGTTTAATATAAATGACCTAAAAATATATAGTCCTTTTAACTTGAGAGTAATTTTAGGATTTTTGGTTGAGAATTTCGACCAGATGCTATTACATTAAGTCTATCTTCTAAGTAAACCTATTTATTCGAGTCCATATATTGATCATTTTTAGTAGTTGGATTTCAGAAGTTAAAAAAAAAAATTATTTCTGTAGTATTTTTTTTTGTCGACTTGATTTGGATAATTTGAACCATCGAATATCCATCATCAACCAACACATTTATATAGAAGTAATACTAATTAAAAATTAAATACATTAAAATTTTAACATAAAATTTAACGTATTAGTAATTTAAAAAAATAATTGTGGAGGAATAAAAATGGCTGCATTCGCATGGAGTCCTTTACGGGCTTTAATGAAAAAAGCCGGAGCTGAAATAGTAAGTCGAGCCGCAGTTGATAAATTAATGGATTATTTGGAAGAATATGCCAAAGAATTAACTGGCTGCGCGTTAGACATTGCTAAGCATTCCGGAAGAAAGAAGGTCACTAACGAGGACATGAAAATCGCAATCAACATGATTTAGATTGTCAATTCGGTTAATTAGCTTAAATTTTTTATTTTTTTTTCTTATTCTAATAATCTTCAGCTTAGTAAGATATAATATAATACTAACTAAAATCCCTATAACTAAAAGGGATATAAGAAAAGAAGGTCCAATGCCCTCTTTTATTTTCTATTTTTTAATTTAGAATGATTGTGATTTCAATAAATAAAAAATAGATACTTTATTTTACTGTATATGATGCAAGAAAGGAGACCTTATAACAAACTCATCTCAATTCCCTTTTATCAGGTCGTTATAAACGATTCATTTTGGGCTAAACGACAAAATATTAATCGAATGACTGCTATTTATCATCAATATAACCAATTAGAGAAAGATCATCATATTGATAACTTTAGAGTTGCTGCACATGAAAAAAAAGGAACTCATCGAGAGCAGTTCTATTATGATTCCGACTTGTACAAATGGCTAGAAGCTGCTTGTTACATTTTGCACCAAAATGAAGATAACAATTTGAAAAGAAAAGTAGATGAGATTATAGATTTAATTCTAAATTCTCAACTAGAAGATGGATATATCAATACTTTTTATTCTACTAACTTTATCGAGAGGCGATTCACTAATACAACATTTATGCATGAACTTTATTGTGCTGGTCATCTTATCCAAGCAGCCATTGCTCATTATAATGCAACAAGTTCAGAATGTTTACTAAAAGCTGCTGAAAGGTTTGTTTATTTAATTTATGAAAAATTTATGAAAATCAAAAAAGAAAATCCTCCTGGCCATCCAGAAATAGAATTGGCTTTGATGGAATTATTTTATCTTACAAACCAAAATAAATACTTCATATTGGCAAAAGATTTTATTAATCGCAGAGGAAAGGATGCTAATTCAAGAAGATATATCATTTCGCAATTTCTAAATATGAATTCAACGTTAATTATGGCAAAAAAGAAGACGAATTTGGATGAAGCAGATGAAATTGAAGATTTTTATGCGAATCTTTCAATAATAGAGCGGATTAAATTTTATAATTCTATCCTGAGTGGAAAATGTTATCAACTTCGCACTCCCGTACGAAATATAGTAGATCCAGTAGGACATGCCGTAAGAGCTATGTATTTATATTGTGCAATGGCAGATATATTCTCTGAAACGGGTGATGAGTCTCTCGTTAAAGTACTTAAAAGATCTTGGTTAAAGATCAATAGAGGAAAGATGTATATAACGGGGAGTATTGGTTCTATTAAAGGAATAGAGGGTTTTGAAAAAGATTTCAAATTAAGAATCAAAAGATCATATTCTGAAACTTGTGCAGCCATAGGATATCTGATATGGAATTGGAGAATGCTCCATATTACAGGACATGCCAAATATTCAGATTTAATTGAAAAAATTTTATATAATTCAATGCTAGTGGGACAATCTCTTAATGGAGAAAAGTACTCTTATGATAACCCTTTAATCTCTGAAGGCAAAGACGAGAGAAAAGATTGGTTTCTATGTCCTTGTTGCCCCCCAAATATCGCAAGGACAATTGCATCTTTAGGGAAGTATATCTATAGTAAATCAGAAAATGGAATATTAATTAATCAATATATAGGAAGCACACTAAATTGTAAAATGCATAACAAAGATATCCAAATTATTCAAGAAAGCAACTTCCCTTGGAAAGGAAAAGTTAAACTAAAAATAGTATTAGATACAAACCAATCATTTAATATATATCTTAGAATTCCGGAATGGTCTAAAGATACACAAATTGAAATTAATGGCGAATTATATAATGAAAATCCTAGTCCGGGTAAATATTTAGAAATTTTTCGGAACTGGTGTGATAAGGACGAGATTATAATAGTATTCGAAATGAAGCCTACTTTGATATTTGGTGATCCCCTAGTCAAAGATATTAGGAATAAAGTATGTATATCCAATGGTCCTATAGTGTATTGTTTAGAGCAAAAAGATAACACAGATTTTGATATCTTTTCCGCAAAAATTCAGAAGGATATATCGCTTAAAGTTATTTTTCAATCAAAGATTTTAGGCGGGGTCAATACAATTGAAGGTATTATTTTCCCAGATAAAAAGTTTCTCGCAATACCTTATTATGCATGGAATAATCGTGGTCCCGATAAAATGCAAGTCTGGCATAAAAAAGTTTAATTTAAAAAGGTTTGAATAAGAGATTTAAAATCTTTTTCAATTATAGAAGTATTTAAATATAGCAGGTTTTCTTGGAGCTCAGCATTATTTTTTACTCCCATAAGGCTTAAATTCACACCCGCTAATGAGGTAACATAATTTAAACACTTTATCGAATTGATATCAGATGGGACTTTCTTTTTAAAATTTAAACCAGCAGTTTGATATTTAGCAAAATAAACTGTTTGATTTTTCTGCAATAATTTACCTCCAGCAAATGGTTTAATAGCAATCAATCCAATTTTACTTGTTAAGCATTTTTTCAGCAAAGATTCTCTTTCCTTAAGTTGATGATTTGCGATATTAATGGGGAACATTAATACATCGAACTTTTGACTTTCGATTGCTTTCATTGCAACAGAGATATCATGAGTGCTGATTCCGATATAATTAGCTTTTCCTTCTTTTTGAAATGAAAGAGCTAAATCAAGCAAATTATTAGGACTTATGATGTTATCATATTCCGTTAAGGTCACAAACTGGATTATAAGAATATCAACATGCTCTATTTGTAATATTGAGAGTAGTTTTAAGAATGAATCTTTAGATTCTAATACATCTCTAGTCTTTCTGGGGCTTCCTTCAAGTTCCCTCGTCCCTAAATGTCCAGTTATTACGATATCCTCCCGATGCCCTATGATCGCGGTTGATAGGTTTTCTAGATATTTCTGAACTGAAAAAAGTATATCAATATAATTTATACCTGCTTTAATCGCTTTCCGAAATACCTCAATGACTATTTCTTTTGGTTGACGTAATAAATATTCTGTTCCTAATCCTATTTCGCTTACTTTAATACCAGTATTTCCTAGATCGTTATATCGCAAAATTGGATTCCATCTTGATTAATATTTGTTCTTATAATGAGAAGATTAATTTAGGTCGGAAATTTTGAATATTTTTCAAATAGTGATTCTGTCATTAAATTAAAAGCTTCTTCAACATTTTGACCTGTTTTGGAAGATAATTCTACAAATGAGGATAAATTATATTTTTTCGCAGCGAGTATTCCTTCATTCCTGGGAACCGCCCTAAACTCTTCTAAATCGATTTTTGAGCCAATTAACATTATTGGTATATCTCCAGCATGTTCTCGAATAATTTGCGTCCAATCGGGCAGATGATCAATAGATATTGAGTTAGTAATATCATATAAGAAAAATGCAGCATTAGCTCCTTTACAATACTGAGATAGTAAAAATCTAAAACGTTCCTCTCCCCCAAAATCCCAGATCTGTAACTTTACCTTCTTTCCTTTAAAATTAGTAGTCTTAGAATAAAAATCAACCCCAATAGTCAGTTTCAAATCCTCAAGAAAGAATCCTGAGATATACCTAATTGTAAGCGAGGTTTTTCCGACACTTGCGTCCCCTAACATCATAATTTTAAACGTAAAGTCATAATCTGTCATATTATTTGATATACCAATAATTTAGGTTATTCTGTTATATTTTTATGATAAACACATCAATGATAAGTGTGTTAATTTTCTTAATTTTATACCTTTACAATTCTCTATTAATAACAATTATTATTATTATTATTTAATATTTCTTTCTAAAAAGGTTTCCTACATCAGAAGAAGTTCATAGTATTAGAATTAAGAAATTAAATACAGAATGAGCCAATGAGACAGGTATTAAAGAAAAATCTGACAAAATAAAAACCAGAGCTAATATAAAACCTATTGTAAAATAATACCCGAAATATGATAAAATTGTTGAAAATGGAACAAGAAAAGGAGGAACATGATAAATAGCAAAGGCAATTGAAGAAATTACGATTATAATGGAAATATGAATTTTGTTCTTTAATTTGGTGATTATAAATCCACGAAAAAAGCTTTCTTCACAAGGTCCAATAATTAGAAATTGAATTACAACAAAAACCAAAAATTGTATTAGGGAAGGATTTATAATCTGGATGCTTATTGCATTCTCTATCCCCTCAATTATAAATTCTGAATTAAACAGATTAGCTAAAATTATATCTTGGAAAAAGATCAGAATAAAATCACTTATCATCACTAATCCAATGCCGATATCTACTCCTATTACTACTTTCATTAATTTAATAGTAAAGTTTGAGAAATTAACTTTAATTCCTATTTGATTTAATTCTTGTTTGATACTTGTTTTTGCTATTCTCGAAGATATTAAAATAGGTATTATAATAAATAATATTTCAAGGGTGGATAAAGAAATTAATACCCATGGATTCTCTCCAAGTTGAATCATGAATGAAAATAATTTTATTATGGTTTTAAATATATCTTAGAAATCATAAAATCTCATATCTCATTAATTTTAATATTCAAACATTAATCCAATATTCTTGATGACAACTCAAGAGAAAAATATCAATTTCGATAATTTAGGATCAATTAAAGATGTTTTATCAAATGAGATTGGCTTAACTAAAGAGCAAATTTTGCTAAAGGATATTAATAATATCGCAGAAGAATTTCAAGAAATTGAAGTTTTAAAAAAGAAGTTTGTAACTTGTATTACAGATAATTTTGATAAGTTGGATTTTACTGAGTTTATCAAATATCCAAATTATGATATTAAAGAAAATCTAATAAAAAAAAAGATACAAAAATCTAACATACGTGGATTAAATGTTGTATGCGTTGATGGAAGCTCGGTAATCAAAAAGTTTATGAATGTCGACTTTTCATTTTTAAAAGCCATCGCAGTGAAATATTATTTTTATAAAAATCATTCTTCTAAGATTGATTTTTTTCCAGATTTAAGTGGCTTTAATAATTATCTTGTGCAAGGTAATTATTTTAACAGAGAAGAGAATGCAGTGGAAGCAAAAATTTCGATGGATATGACTTTCATGGAAATAAATTTATTAAATAGATTAATTGAGAACAAACAAAATATAGATTTGATAATTATTGATGGATCTATAGTTATTATGCCTATTAATTTATTATTTACCCAAGATATTGAAATCGCAAAAAAATATGATCGATTATTGAGGGAATATAAAAAATTATATAAGAATTGTATTGAAAAGGGAATAATTTTAATCGGGTCAATAAAAGATACTAAAACCTCCGCGTTGACTCATATTATTGGAAATTCGATTTTAATGCTTAAACCAAGTTATAATCATTTAAAAGAATTTATAGATATTAATTATCTTAGAGTTATTGAATATTTTTCAGATATGGATCTTTTCCAGAGAATATTACACAAATCGGAAAGAAGTTGCATATTTACTTGCAAGAAAGATATTGATAAGATAAGAGATACAGGAATTAAGAAAGAAATACCATATTATTTTCCATTGAATTTTTATGCCTTTTATCTTAAAACTGCCTTCTATGACACTCCCTGCCGAATTGAATTTTTTATGGATGAGAACCAATCATTTAAGGATGCCGCAAAAAAGGCAGATTTAATATCATCTATTTTATTGCCTATATCAAGCTTTAATGAATATTACGGCCTTCCAATCCCTCAAATTGAAGCTCATAAAAGAGCAGTATTTAAACCATCAGAAATTAATCTCCTATTCAATACTCTTTCTAGAAAAATCAATGCTTACGGAATTAATTTATTAGAAAAGCGTCGATCGAGAAGACCTTTCTAAAATTCCCTAAATATAACTCTATTAAGCATAATGTCTTCAAAAAAGATATGTTTCTTTACTAAAATAGTATTTTGAAATCCTGATGTTTCTAATATTTTTATAATATGATTTAAATCCATCCTACTGGAAGAAATATAATAAAGCAAGTATGAATGATTAGTATTAAGAAAATTATGAACTTGATTAAAAAATTCAATAATTAGCTCACAACCCCTTTTTCCACCATCCCAGCTATAATCGACACTATTTGGTGTTTCTTTAATTTCAATTTCTAAGGAGGGCAAATACGGAGGATTGAATATAATTATATCAAATTTTTGTTTCAATTTATCGGGAAAAGATTTGAATAAATCTGAATGGATATATTGGATACTATTTTCAGAAGAATTTAATTTTTCATTGTTTTTTGCACAAATAATTGCTTCTTCTAAAATATCAGAAGCATAAATTTCAGGATTAAAATTCACAAACTTGTTAGCGAGAAGTTTGATGAAAATAGCTATTATGCCCGTTCCTGTTCCCATATCCAATATATATCTTATGCTTTTTAAATCCTTTCCATCAAAATATAAATTATTAACATTTTTTTTGAAATAATCAATTAAAAGAAATGTGTCATCCGAAGGTGAATACACTTTGTCACTTTCGCATTGTATAATCGGATCTACAGTATTATTTATTTTTAATCCCATCCTCTATCGTTGTTTTCAAGTAAATCATATATTTTTTTACTAAGTTTGATAAAATCATCATAAGTATAATTAGAGAGTTTGAGATCCTGAATATTATTTATCTTTAAGTAATGGATTAATTCGTTTTTTGATATTGTTATCGATTTTATGGTGTGTAAATATGAATTAATTGCATTTGATAAATTTTTATTCTTATATGGCATAATACCAGCAATGAATTTTAAAAAAAAGCTTCTTCCTTCTTTTAATTTCAAAAATGAATCGATTTTCTCCTTTGGAAATGCTTTAATCATAGATAGTTCAATCTTCGGGACGGGGTAAAATGAATGGGGTGAAATTGATTCTTTTATAGAAGGTTTCATAAATGCATTAAAATTTACTGATATTCTCGAGAAAGTTTTATAAGTGTTTTTTGTAAAAATTCTTTCTGCGAGATTTTTTTCAATAATCATTATTCCAGAAGGGGGATGATCAGTAAAAAAGACTTTTTCCAAAATAGGTCCCGTTATTGAGTAAGGAATGTTTGATACCACCTTGTTATGAGGAGCTAGTGTAGCGTTTAAAATATTTTCATTGAATAATTTAACATTTGGAGTGTTAGAGAATTTAGTTTGAAGGTATTGAAAGAGGATTGTATCAATTTCATAAGAATAAACTTCTTTTGCTCTTATACTTAGTTCTGTTGTTAATATTCCTAAGCCTGCTCCGATTTCTAGTATGATGTCATTCTTAGTGATCTCTGAAACAGAGATAATTTTGTGTAAAATGTGCTCATCTATTAAAAAATTCTGACCTAAATTTTTTTTAGGCGTGATATTTAATTTCTTAAGAATATGAATCGTTTTATTTCGGTTCATTTTTATTCATACTTCTGAGTCTTAGAGAATAAGTAATATTTCACTCCTTCTCGTTGTAATTCTTTAACTATTCTTTGAGCAATAAGTTTTGCAGGATTAGATAAACTCGTTCGATCAGCAATATCTTGGAAAGTGATAAACTTTTGTCTCTCTCTGGCATTAAGAATATCCCACATATGTTTTTGACCTATTCCAGGAAGAAGTTTTAATGCGTGCATTCGTGGAGTAATTGAAGTAGAATTATTAAAAAATTTTATAAATTCTTCCTCATAATTTAGCACTTCTTTTTCAAGAATTGACTGTATAAGGGCTTTAGAAGTGCTGGTTAAATCATCATAATCTATTTTTTTAAGTACTTCTCTTAATTTATTTTGATTAACGAATTCTTCATATGTATTTTTTTCTTGAACTTGAATATTAGAATCTTTATTTATTTTTACTTCATAGAGAACAAAGTCGGGTAAGGTAATTACTTGGGCAATTGGAGTCTTCGACCAGCTAGGTTTATCTTCTTCAGGATGACCACGGAGTAATAAATCTAAAATTATTACTTCTCGAAACTTTTTGATAAACTGTTTCTTTTTTTTCGGACCTCTCCTTTGATAATCCGATTTGTACGGAGGTCTTCTGTATCGATCCCGATGTCTTTCCATAAACACCAATTTTCTTCGTAATTATTTTCGTGATATCCATAATAAATTTAATTTTTAAAATCTCTTTTTTATTAAGGATTATTCATTAAAATTTAAAACAACAAGAATTTATAAATTCTTCGATGTTATTAGTAAAATTTAGTATCTTTAGATCAGATTAAAATTAAATTGATTTTAACTCTTCAATTTGATATAGAAGATCCTGTAATTGATCATCATTTAATGTTTTTCCTATAAAGCTTTTCTCTAAGATCATTCTTATTTCCGGAACTGTCTTTGGATCTATGTTTACTATATTAATGGCATACACATCTTCTATTTCATATTTATCGATTAAGAATTTTTTAATCTTTTGTGCTGATTTTTCATCAATCTTAGCAAATTTATTAACGTAATTATATGTTATTTCTTGAAAATGAGATAATCCTTCTTCTTTATCAATTTCTTCAATTTTCCTTTTCACATTTTCCATTATTTGTTTTACTTCAGGAATCGAAACGGATTTTTCACTAACTTTACGTCCAGACATATAAATCGCAATTTTTTGAATTTTGGGTTTAAATTATTGAACCTTTATTTAATCTCAGATGTTCTTTCCCTATAAATAACTTTTTTCTTGAATTACCCAGTTTAACCTCAACTTCATAGCAACGACCTCTTGTTCCTATAATTGTTCCTGTTAGTCCATGATACCGTCTATGTGGCATTCCTCTCTTTTGCTGTGATGGATCTGTGATAATATCTACTTTATGACCAATCTCATATTCGAATAAATATTTATCTATTGAAAGGAGTCCTTTTTCTCTCACTCGCTTTCTATGACGTTTCCGGGTCTTATTTCTATAGCCTTTATGAAGTGTCATTTTTTCCACTAAACAACAATTCAATTTAAAATTAATTAGAGTAAGTTATTTTATACGGGATAATTTATTTATTTTTTGATTTTATTACCTTAAAAAGACAATTAATAGATTTTTAAAACATCTAACTCCTTACATAGAAGTGAAGTATTAAAAATTTCTGAAAAGGATGGCTTTGTTCGTCCATCATCTCCACTAATAAGTTCCTTAATATAAACACCACCTTGCGTCTCAATTATAAATTCAAACAATGTTGATTTCAGATATTTTCCGTTAATATTGTAGATAACTTTTTCCCGAACCTTATCAGCTCGGCGATGAGACACACGATTTGGAGTTCTCTGCTTTATTTTCTTATTTATAAATGTGTTATTTAGCTCATCCAGGTTTTGGGCAAAGATTTCTTTGGAAATTTTTTGTTCTGAAGAGACTAAGGCTTTATAGATCTTTTTAGTGCTCTCTGCGCTTTTCTTCAGTGATTTAACTTGAGTTTTCGAACTATATGTTAAATTAGAAATTTTCACTTTTTTTTTATTTCTTTTATTTACTTTTTTTTGAATAAGAGTAAGATTCAAAGTCCTTCTTTTTGGATTTCTTAACTCTAATATAAAAGGGCGTCCCTCCCCTAGCATTCTCACATCAATATCTTCCCTACCCCCACCATGAAACTTTGAATCCGAAGCTAATGATTCAGATACAAAAAGTGGAGAAATTAACTCTTCTACACTAGTAATATATTGCTTCCCAGTAAAATTACAAAGTTTACATCCCTTTCCCATGCAACTCCGGCAATTCCAGTGAGTTTGAGGTATATTTCGCAAATATTTATTATATCTTCCGGAGATGAATATAGCTCTTATTATAAGATCGATAGAATATGATTTTGGGGTCAAATTAAAAACAATTGTTATATCAGGATTCGCAAATTCAGAAGGTTTATTTAAATAGCTTGATACTAATTTCCCTACTTCTCGATTAAAATGATTTTTAATAGATTCTGATTCAAGTAAATTGAATTCTGATTTAAAATTATCTTCAGTGTTAATTAATTGCGAATCAATCGCCGTTCCAATTAAAAAATTTTCAAATTCTATATTTTTTAATTTATTTATTGCATCAAGGGCATAGGGTTCCAGATTAGAAAAAATATCATTGCATAAATAACATTTTTCTGACTTGTGCTTTGTGGGGCCATTTAGGCCTTCATTTTCCAAAACCTTATAAGCAGGCATGAAATAGGCGTTTTCAGCAAGTAATTTTAAATTTTTGACAGATTCTTCTTGGTTTTTTCCTGATGATAATATAAGACTGTGTTGTTCCATTGTGAGGGTTAAAAGTAAAGAATTTCCTCGATCATAATTTGTAGTAAATGTTCCGAGTAAAGAAAACATCCTACCTAAACAATGAATGCATATGTGATATTTTCGATAAATATCTAAAACTTTCTCGAATATAGACACAATAACAATAATAAGAGATCATATTAGTTTTTAATGATTAATCTCAAAGTGGGAGGAGAGGATTAAAAAAATTTTAAAACAAATTTTTATTTTTCTATCTAATTTTATTTTTGATATTAATAACTTAATTAGTAGATTAGATATGAGTGAAAAGAAAACTGGGTTCGTAAAGTGGTTTGATTATAAAAAGGGTTTTGGATTTATTGCTACCGATAGTGAGGAGGATGTTTTTGTACATTTTTCAAATATCTTAATGGAAGGGTTTAAGAAATTAGATATAGGAGATCAAGTTGAATTTGAATTAAAAGAGCCTGAAGATGGAAAAGGTCCAGAAGCGATTAATGTTAAATTATTTGCTAAAGATAGACGTTATTAAACCTTCAAAATGAGATTTTATCTGCATTTTATGCGTTATTCCATAAAAAATTAAAATGAAAAAAAAAATTTAGAATTTTATCTTTCCCATTTGAAATCGAGATTTACATACTTTTTTGTAAAGAAATAGGAAACTAATAGTATTACAGAAGCAATCGGTCCAAATATTATTAATCCTAGTGTAAAAGAATCTCCAGTTCCATTAGAAATCAAAGGTAATTCAAAGAGTAAACCATTTAAAAATACCGCAGCTGCTTGAAAAATATTAAGAATTATAGAAGGAAAGCCTGCATAAGTTCCGGCTTTTAAATTGCTGGTCGATTTCTCATCATCCTCAGCAACATCAGCATAAATGATATATGGAAATAAAAACCATCCTCCTAATATGGCTCCAATGCCTAAAATGAAAATTATTCCAAGAATCAAGAAGCTACCCATTGGAACCAGCCCGAGTAGTGTGATTGGTAGAAAAACTACACCTAATAAAAATACATAACCGAGAATAGGTTTCTTTCCCTTTTTTTCTATCAATTTTCTCCATATATATAAAAAGACAAAAACGCTTAGAAGCAAGCTTACAGCGACGATGATATAATCAGTATCTTCTAAATGTAATGCATCTTCTGCGTATTTTAGCATTCCCGTTGAAACCATAGTCCATCCAAATCCAGATATTCCTACCATGAACACAATTTTCATGAAATTTTTGTTTCGTACAGTTACTTTCAAACTTTCCCATAGTTTGGATTCAAATTTATAGTTAGGTTCAGTTGGCATTAAAAAGATGAGTAGGTAAAATAGAGCAAATACGAGAAGTCCAAAGATTATTATCGGTAAGTAATAGGTTAAAGGAGATGTGGGATAGGGTAAGAAAGCTTCACGTGCTGCTTTTAATGAACCTACATATTTAGTTAAGATAAGTAAGGTAAACAAAGCCATTATCCCATTTCCGACGAAATTAAACGTATTCTGATATTGTGATGTCTTTGGTCGATCTTCAATTTTAAACAATTCAGCCATCCATGCTTGATAAGGTGTTGTACAGGCATAACTTGCTCTAAAAACTATATCCCAAATTAAAAGCCAAAGGAATAAAGTAAATGTATCATTCAGATTGGGTAAAAAAAAGTCGGGTAACAATAAGAAAATTATGGATAATCCTAACAAAGGAGCAAAAATTATCATATAAGGTTTTCGTCTTCCCAATTTTGTATATTTCATGTCACTGAACCATCCAAATAAGAATTGAGCAAGTGCAATAGTAAGATATCCCATTGCCAGCGCGAAGCCAACTAATAGAGGGGGCATACCAAACCCAGATGTATAGAGTGTCAATAATGCCCAACTCTCAATACCAAGCACAATAGATGTCCCAATTCTTGGAGCAGCAAAAGTTAATTTCTTTCCAGTAGAAGTGTCCGTACGAATTAATTCTTTTGATTCGTTCATTAATTTAACCTTCTTTCTCAAAATTTAATTATTATTGGATAAAGTTAATAATTATATTTTGGATTCTTTATTATTTAAGGATTTTATTTTCTGAATCTAATTTTAATAATAATTAAACAATAAAAAATTGAAATAAAAACTAGTCCTCTTCTTCATCCCATCCTAAGTCTTTAAGGACAGACTCAAAGGTTTTAGATTCTTTATCTAAGACAAATTCCGTTTCATATTCAGTTGCCGTATCGGTAAATTGAGTTTCGAAATCAGGGGGTTTTAGTTCCTCAAGAGAGGGTAGTAGTTGGGGAGATTGTGGTTCTGCTGTGTGTGTTATATCTTGGATTACAGGGGGTTCTTGAACAATTTGTGGTTCTTGAATAGAATTATCTTCCTCAATTTCCATGGGAGTATAATCATCTAAGGGAATAGGCGGGATTTCATCATCATAAACCTTAAATTGCTCATCCACAATTTTGGAATCCATAGTTTTCAGAGTAGGATGTTCCAATTCTTTTTCATATTGAAGTCCTAATGTTTTTGGTATGGATACGATATTATTTTGAGGAATAGTTCCAATTTCTTCACTATCTTCACCTTCCTTTTCCCAATCATCAAGAAATCCGAGTAAACCATCTAATGCTTCTTTATCTTGTTCTGCGGTAGGAACTACAATTGGTTTCTCTTCACCAATATCGATAGGTAAGTTCAATTTTGCTTTCTCTGAATCTTCTAATGATAATGTCATCTCAGTTACCTCATCTCCAGAGATTAATTTATTTAATTTCTTAGTTAATTCACGAAGATACCCTAAATAGTACCCTATTCTATAGACATTCTTTAAACCTCCAAAAACAATATACTCATCATTGATTGCCAGGAGTATGCTATATCCCGATGAGTTGTGAAGAATTATTTCTGTTAATGCACCGTGAGCTGTTGCCTCACTTAACCTTAATCCTAAATCGATTAATGCAGTACTTGAAGCTGAAGTAGCATCTGCATCTAATTCGGATGAAGTAGAAGAGGCTACTTTCATGCCAACCCTAGATAAAACAGCAAGATTTTCTAAATCTGTATTTTCTTCTTCATTCTTTAAAATATGAAGCATATTATCGCGGATATCTTGAGGGAGAGAGGACATTTTTCATCAATAAAATACTAAATTTAATATTTTTAATATTTACTCTATCTTAAATATAATCATAGAATTTATACAAATATATTTTTTTCTGTCTACTTTTTTAAAAATTTAATTAAATTCATTTGAGTAGAGGGAGATTCAAGAATCTTTTTAAACGAGTAACTGGATAATTCTGTAATCAACTCCATGATTTTTTCCAAAACCTGTTCTTCATTTAAACCTTCAGTGTTTATTATGAAAACTCGTTCTTCTTGATTTTTAGATAGTAATAACTGATTATAATAAGAAAGAATTGTTTGCATATATTCTCTTTCATATTCATTCCACTCTTTTCTTCTGTGATCTAAAGCCCCTCTTTGATGAATCCTTCTTAAAATAGTAGTAGGCTCAGCATTTAAGTAAATGACGTAATTCTCTTTCCAATCAACGGAGTTATACATATCTTCGATAAGGATATAATCTTTTTCTTTCAGATTTAAACTTTTAGAGTAGATTAATACACATAAAGGTGTTCTATCTAAGATAATGATTCTGCCATTGTATTTTCTGTCATAATTGATTACATTTTTATTTCTTCTAATAAATTGTTGTAAGAAATGAATTTCGCTCCTAAAAGCTATTTGTTTATTAGCAGATCCAAATGGAAAAGGAGAAATTTTTCTATATCTCTCTGGAAAAAATTTAAATTTTCGATTCTCTGCCATCTTTTTCTTAAATAGATTGAAGATAGTAGTTTTCCCTACTCCATGAGCACCCGCAAGGGAAATAATGATATTATCTTTGCTCCCTTTGTTTCTATAAATTTTTTTCCCCAACCTAACTTTCTCCAAGCGTTTTACAATCTTACAAATTAAAAAGAATCGTATTGATTAATAATACCACTAGAGTTATTTGATTTTTCTTATTTTTAAATTTATATATTAAAGGATGATGATAATAAATGAAATATTAAGAGAGAAACACTAAAATAATTAATACTATATTATAGAAGATACTTGCTATAATTGGATTGTATATATTCGTGTTTATCTCATAAAGAATGCCAAGAATCAAAAATAGGATAAAATTAATTAAGAAGAAATAGAGTCCAATGGGGAGTGAGAATAATAGATAGAGAATCGAATAAATCAAGGCAACAACTACGATAGCGGTAAATTTCCCAAAGAGATCATTTCCAAAGTGTGCTTTTAAAGTATTATGAAGAACCCCACGAAATACAATTTCTGTAGAAAAGATAGACAGATTTAGTAGAAAAACAAGCAAAATAATCCAATAGAATTCTGCTTCACGGATTACTTGATTTTCTAATGCAATATATGAGAAAACATCATCTACATTAATTCCAAACTGTATCATTAACTCTATTATTGAATTCGATAAGTTACTTATTAGAATTAACAAAAAGCCCCCGATTATTCCTATAACAACAGTAATTAAAAATTTTTTTGGGGAATAAGAAAAACCTAGTTTTTTCATATCATGTTTTTTAGAATAAATGTACCAAATTGGATATACTCCGAATATAATATCAGGGAGTTGACTTAATAATATTGTAGTAATATTTATTGATTCTGAGGCTTCATAGAGTGGAAGTTGAAATGTTACTAAGATGGTTACCAATAATCGAATAATAATATAAACCATTAATGAATTTCCAAATACACTCAGTCCCTCTCTAAAATTCCAAGTCGCTTTATTCAATATAAATTTTTGCTCAGGTACTAACTTTTTATTTGTAAAAACGAATCCTGTCTTTCGTCTATTATCTTCAACCTCAGATTGAGTTTTTGGTTCTACAATTTTTTCTAATTTAGCGTTACAAATAGGACATTGTTCTAGAACAGCAGATGTTATAATAGAGCCACAACCAGGACATTTTCTAGAGATTTTTTGTTGTTGTTTTATAGGAGGTTTGTTGTAATCATCTTTTACTGAAATATTACTCTCTGATTTTGGCTTGACTTTTACTACTAACTTTCCACACTTAGGGCAATATACTTGTCCTTTGCTTACTTTTGTGCCACAATAAACACAATATTTGATAAAAGATTGCTGATCTTTCTCATTTGACATGATAGGAAAACTTGGATTTATATTTTTTATTTAATATACACTCATTCTATTCTACGTGTATTTTCTTAGATTAATATATAAAGTTAAAATTATATAGTTTATGATTATTTTAAACAACTGTTAAATAATCAGTTTTTTTTAATTATTTTTTCAAGACTCACGTATTTTCTGAGAAAGGGTATTTAATTCCATTAAAAGCAATCCATGATCATTCGATATTGAATTATAATAACTTTCTCCTAAGTCTGATTTATTAGCATAAGCAAGTGCTAATTGTGCATTCAACGCAGTTTTCATTATTAATTCAATCCCTTTATATATTAAGTTGGGGCTCCAAATCTTTCTATCGGGATTAGCCCACCAAGTAGTATCTGAACAAATGGCTTGATCATAAAACCATCTTGCGGTAGCATAGTATTCTTGAATAATATTATCTTGAGTGGAGCCTAAATTAGAAATATGAGTTATGAGATGATCTAGACTGTTCAGCATCTTCCAATAAAATCGATGAACATTATTTTCTGGGTGATTCCAAAGGGGATAAGGAATAGAGTTTTTCAAATCCTCTTCAGTTGTGCTCCAACTAGAATCCCTTGGAACAATTCGATTTTTATGGATGGGAAAATGTTTATCTAATTCTGAAATACAGATAATTTTTAAGTCTTCTTCATCGTTAATTAATTCAAGAGCTTTACTAAGGAAAGTTCTCTCATAATTTCTATGATGGTGCCCAAAAGTTTCAGAATCCATAGCAGTTATAACATATTTATCTGTGTTTATCTTTTCATTGTCATTATTAAACATTTCCTTTAATTGAAAAATGAATTCTTTTGCTGTGGTACTATTAAAAGAGATTTTATTGCTCAAAATGTCATCCCTGAAGAATAGTTTTAACCCCTGAGGAGAGCAATAGATATGATCATAAGGCCAGTCTATCGGGCACGCCACTCCGCTTATAATAATCCATTTGTAACCTAATTGGCTAATTAATTTTGTAATCTTAGAATTAATTGATAATTCGGGAGGAAAAAAACCATCTCGCTCCCAATTGGTAAATTCATTGACATTTGTTTCTTCATTAAGCATTATTTGACGTTGAGCTTCTTTTTCAGGAATTAAGGGGAGAATGGGATGATATTTAGCGGTGCCTAAAATCTCAATTTTGCCATCCAACCGTAAATTTTTTATAATCTCTATAGTATCAGATAAATCGAAATCATAAAGCATCTCAATAAGGTTAGTGTTCAAATTCAATGAAAATGCCGCATTTTCATGTTCTTGTAACATTGAAAATAATGGTTTATAACATTCCTTATTAATCCTTTTTAATATCTTCATATCTTGAAAACTTGGCTGGTACGAATGAAGCAAAGGAGCCCAATAAGTCGTCATAAACAATTCATCCTCATAATGAAAGCAAATTAGTAAAAATCTTAGAAGTATTAAATGATTTCATATTAATGAATTCTAGCATTTCATATTAGAATTTATTTATAAAGATTCAATGCATTTTTACGGTTAATACATGGTAAACATCTACCACATGGAACATCAAAATCACCATAACAACTCCAAGTTAGCTCAATCGGAACGTTTAGTTCCTTAGCTAAGTGTATCACTTCTTCTTTAGTTTTAGTGGAAAGGGGAAAGAGAAATTCTATTTTTGATTTATCATGGGTATGCCTTGAGATACTTATTAAATTTTCTAAACCTTGAAAAAATGAAGATGTTGCATCGTTAAAAATTTCAAGATCCTCCTTTAAATGACCCCCCACTATAAACTGGCAACCATAAATTGCAGCATAGTAAGCGGCAATAGAATAAAATACTAAATTTCTCAGAGGAATATAGCCTTGGGGTGCATTCGTGGCAGAGGGTACAGGAAACCCATCCATTCGTAAATCAATAGCATCCTCAATATAGGGAGTATTGACCTCTATTAATGGAATGTTGAGTAATTCTGTTAAGGTTTTTGCAGCTAAAATCTCTTTTTGTGGCCTCCATTTATAATTCATAGTAAGGGCGATTGCTTTAAAGCCTTGTCTTATTGCCCAATATAAAGCAGTAGTGGAATCGATACCTCCAGAAATTAAAATAATTGCTTTTTTCTCAGGATTTATATTTGAATGCACTAACCTATCTTCTACGGCCGCTTTTACCGCTTCATTTAATGGAGATAAGGTAAAGTTTAATAATTTTGCAGCTACGGCCCCATCTTCAGTAATATCACATCTCATTACGTCGATCATATCTTTACAGATCCCTAATTTTTCAGGAGCCTCCTCATAAGTGATAAATTCAATTGCAGGTTCAGGTATATTTAGTCCTAAACTTTTGATAGTATCAAGAACCAGTCTTACTAATTTCATCATTGTGGTTTCTGTTGGACCCACTAAATTATAAATCATATTATCATCTCCTAGACCTTCTGCTGCGTTTAAAAAAGCGGTAACCGCATTATCAACAAATATAGGTTGTAGTGGAATATCTCCTTTACCCGCAATTATCACTTTACCATCAATAATTTGTTCAATTGTCTCAGGTATTAACTCATCTCCTGGTCCTAAAATGTAAGAGGGCCGAAATATTCTATATGCTAAATCCCCACTAATTATGAGCTTTTCTGCTTCGTATTTAGACCAAAAGTAATCGTTTTTTGCCCAATCTCTTTTCCCATACTTATCAACTCCTAAGCCTGACGGATAAATAATTCTTTTAACCTTTTCTTCCCTAGCAGCTTCAATTATCTTTTGTAAACCTTCAATATTTACTTTTTCAAATGAATCTTTGTTTCCACATACGATATTGGCAAAATGGATTACAGCTACACAGTTTCTAAAAGCATTCTTATATTCCTCTATATTAAATTGCGAAATGAGATAAGAAATAGCGCCTAAATCTTTAACCTCATTGATTACTTCTTTTCTACGAACAATCGCATGTACTTCCCAACCCTTTTTAACTGCCATCTTTATAGTATTTTTACCTAAATATCCATTTGACCCGGTAATAGCTACAATTTTAGAATTAGACATATCATCACTGTGAAATAAATATTATATAAAACCTTATATATTTAATTTCAATAAAATATAGATTTTTGAAGGAGTTTTATGATTCTTAAGGGAAAAAGATAAAAAGCTTCAAAAAAAATTCATTACAAATTTGGATTTAAGATTTATATATTATTAAATAATTGATAGATCGTAGATGGGTTTCAAAGTAATTGTTGATGATGTGGAACTAAAATTTAGTGCGTGTCATTTTTTAAAAGAACCACTGAAATGTTCAAGAATACATGGCCATAATTATTATGTTTCAGTAGAAGTGAGTTCGGAATTAGATGAAAATCACTTCGTCGTCGATTTTATTGAGTTAAAGCAAATTGTGAGATCTATAATAGACCCTTTAGATCATTATATCTTAATCCCAGATTTATCTCAAGATTTAAGAGTTACTATACATCATGAAAGCGTTGAGATTCTGACAGATAATAATAAAAAGTATGTGTTTCCTATATGTGACGTAAAATTTTTACCTTTAGAAGCTACAACCAGTGAAATTCTTGCTAAATATATTCACGATAAATTAAAAGATATCTTTCCAGATAAAAAATTAGTCGTTAAACTCAAAGAAAGTAGAAGCACGATAGCGGTTTTTGAAAGTTAATTCAAAGGAGATCTCTATTTTTCAATTATTTTCTCTTTTATAATTGTCCCAAAATGAGTAGCTCCAGGTCCGATATGAACTAAAAACTCTTCCCCTTTTTTAATATTGACAACAGGCTTTGCCTTTCCATTGAGATCTACAAAATTAATAGTTTCCGCGTTTTGACATATACAACTGATATGGATGGTCTTTCCTTCTTTAATTGCTTCAAGTACAAATCTCAACATGGGACGTGTTTCTATTTTTACTCTACCAACGCTTACTACTCTTGCATTACCCAAATTATCCACAACGAAAACATTATCTCCACCTTTAATCTCGCTCAAATATTTTGTTTTATAGACTTCTTTCGAATTTTCACTAGGAACTAAAATATAAGCGGATACATCGCCAGCATTAACTCTAAATGGTCGTGAGGATATAAATTGACTCTCAAATACTTCAGCATGAATTAACACAAATCCCATAGCAGTACTACCGATTAACATACCCTCTCCAACATTAAGGAGAGATGTAGTGTCAACACATACCCTTTCACTTTCAGAAATCGACTGAATATCTATAACTTTTGCTTTATCTATTTTTATTTTATAATTAAATTGTATTAATTTCTTTAACTCGACAATATCATCAACTTTCTTAGGAGATATTAATACTCCATCTACTCCTGATTCTAAAGTTTTTAACATTAAAGCTGCTTCATTAACATCCCTAACATGAGCAATTAATTGAGTATTTTTGTAAGAAATTTCTGCAATGAGATTTTCAAAAGGTATAACTTTCCAATCTTGCGCTGATGCAATAATTAGATCGATTTTTTTAGATCTGGAAAGCTCAATAGCTAAATTTAAATCTTTATTGGTATTTATTTCTATATAAAAGCCAATTTTCGGAATTGGAGTTTTCTTTTTCCCTAAAATTTCATACAACTCTTCAAGATTCTCATATATATGATATTCAGTAGAAATTTGAGTATTCATAGAATATTTGATAATTTGGCTTATATTATTAAATTGGTCAAAGGTCTTTTCTGAAACCATAAAATCATAAAAATTCACATTAAATGCTTCTTGGACTAATTCTTTAAAATTATCAGATAAATCTTGAAAATCTAAGATTACTTTTTTCATTTTTTTTCATCTTTCAATAATTGGACTATGAAAGTTTTTTTGCTAAAAATTTTTTATGTTTATTATATTCTAATATATTTTTAAGTTAAAAAAATCATATTAATTATAGAAGAGATACAATATTTTTATCTTCCAAATGGAGATGAAACATAAATGGGTTTAAAGAAGAAGTTATTCCCCCGAAAGGGAAAGGAAAAAGATGAGCTTATCATTAAAGCAAAAAGTCATATCCGAAAAATCTCTCTTGCAAATAAGACTTATAGCAAAAGGTCAGAAATTGCTCGAAAAAATGCAAAGATTGCTTTAAAAAGAGGAGAAAAGGAAAGAGCAAAAAATTATTTAATTCAATATAAACAATATCAACAGAAAGTAGATCGAGCTAATAATATAAGGGCTAAAATTGAACGTCAAATAGAAGCTATCGAAGAGGGTCAGATGATCTCTATGACTGGCGATTTGATGGGAGGAATTAGAGACGAGTTAGAAACAATTGCTACAAAAGCGGCACCTACAAAAATTGCAGAGATTGCCGAGGATTCTGAGGCCTATGTTTCTGAAATAGAGGAGTCTGCAGAAATATTAGCAGGAGATCCTGAAATAGATCTTGCTATAGATGTTTCAGATGAACTTAATCAATTAGAAACTGAAATGTTATTAGAACAGGGTGGACAAATGCCAGATGTGCCAATAGATGAACTTCAATACATCAGTGAATTCGATTTAGAAGATGAAGAAGCCCCAGAGATAAAAACAAAGGCTAAACTTGAAGATGAAATTGAAAAACTAAGAAAAGAATTAGAAAGTTAATGATAATGTATATTTTTTCCTAAGGGTTCTTATTTTTTTATGAATAATATCGTTTTCTATCAAATTCTCTATTGGATTTTATTACGGATTCATTTTCTTTAATTTCTTCTTCCAAACTTTCAATACTTTTATCTATAAGGTACAAATCCTTTTGTAAATTTTTATATGTTCGAAAGTAATCGATTTCAGAAATAATTCCATCATTAAATTTAGAATCCAACGTGTTTAATGTTTGTTCTAGACTATATCTTTCTTTTTCTAACTCCAACATTTTTTTTTGTTTTAGTTTATCAATTTTTGATCGAGATCTTCTTGATGAGTGTGGTAAGGTATAGTCTGAATTAAAGAGATCAGATAAATGATTTTTTGAATATTCTTGATAAATTGACTCCTGGTTTGATGCTCTTCGATTTCTTTCATACTGAGGATTTAGTAGACTTTCATCGAGGGGGTCAGGATCAATTCTATAGTATTCTGGAGAGGTTACACCACCATACTTTTGATACTGTTCTAATTTCCTCATCAAAATATTTTTTCCTTCCATATCAGAAATTAATTCATTATAAGGGTCAGATGCTCTTTGAGGTTGGTAATTTTGAACACGATGAGGATTATTAAAATTTTGAAGGAAAAATTCATTCTCATTATAATTAGGTGGTAATAAAGGTCTAAGATTGTTACCATAATATCTTAAATCTTCTGGAGTTTGTATATGATTATTAATTGTAGTCGGCCAGACAACATTATTTGGATAAATTGGAGGAGAATTATGAATATTTTGATTCACGGGATAATTTTGATATCCAGTATTTGGATAAAGACGAGGTTGATTTTGAGGATAAGGGTTATATTGATTATTTTGTTGGTATGGTGCATTCACTCCATTTGGAAGGTTATTTTGAAAATTAGGAATATTATTACTATAATCTTGGG
>Ga0307433_1000452_pt1 | contig 32059 bp, 35 predicted proteins | sample SalMarWE160210MG_FD_202166 | JGI IMG/M metagenome (GOLD analysis project Ga0307433, IMG submission 202166) | Salt marsh sediment microbial communities from the Plum Island Ecosystem LTER, Massachusetts, United States - WE1603-210 | ecosystem: Environmental > Aquatic > Marine > Intertidal zone >... | reverse complement strand
TCTCTTCCGTCATATTTAAAAACTGAACAATTTTTGCATCTTTATATTCTAAAGGATCTAGTGATTCATCATTAGAAATTAAAATACCAACAAATTCGTGATCATATTCACTAGATTTATGATCAACTAATTCAAATTGAATAGAAATATAGAGATTGCTTTCATTCTGGACAATCCATAAATCGATTTCCAAACCAAACATCGGATTTGATAAATTTTGGTAAATGTCAATTTGGGTCTTTAGTGCATCATTCCATTCATCTTCTGATCTATCAATATATCCATCTATTACAGGTCTCTTTCCAAAACCTAAAATTAACTCTTCTTCTGCTCCATTAACATTTATCAATAATACAAAGGTATTTAATAAGAAAAATGATAATACGGCGATTGAAATTATTTTTATTGATGATCGTTTCACGGTACAGAGCCCATAGTTATTATAATATTCATTTAAGTTATTTTTTAAATATTAAAATTGATAATTAAAATTGGTATTTTAATTTTCTTATACCTCTATAAATTCTAAGTCAATTTTTAAATTTGATTAAAAACAAGTAAACTGCGGCAATATCATGATTATTTTTGGATTGTTAAAATTATTGGAACTTAAATATCTATTATTGCAAACTATATTAATTATGCTAAAGAAAGATAATTGTTACAATATTACGGTTATTTTTGTTCTTTCATTTGTCCTATTCATCTTCTTTTTTTTTCATGATTCAATATATATAATAAAAGGGGATTCAATGGAACCTTCATTGTCGCATGGAGATCTTTTATTCATATCAAAAGTGGACCCTAATGATATATATGCCGATGAAAAGAATGGAGATATTGTTGTAATTAAAGGTCAGGAATATTATGAAAAAGAAGGTGGTATATCTCTATTTAGAGGCACAAACAATAATACTCGTATTATACATCGTGTTATAGATAAGAGATATGATAATAATACCAATTTATGGTATTTTCTAACGAAAGGGGATAATAACGAGTATTGCGATGGGTCTATTAGAGAGATATATTCCTCTGAGAATTATTCCTTATATGAATATAATAGCTCAAATCTTGTATATATAGCAGAAACGGGTATTTTAGGGGTCGTAATCTTTAAAATTGCATATATTGGTTTATTTCAAGATATTTCCTTAGGTCTTTTTATACTTATTCTATCATTTTTCACTCTTTTTTTTATTTTTAAGGGTTTTAAATTGAAATTAAAATTTATTAAATGTCAAATTAGGAAAAAATTACTTCATTCTAAAGCAATAATCATGATAGTAATCTTTTTTTTTGTTTTTTTTCTATTACAGTTCTTACCATTACTAAATAATGTTTATTTTATGATAAATGACTCTATGGTGCCATATTTGCATTTTAATGATTTAGTGATTGCCGAACCAATAGTTGCTTCAAAAATTGAGATTAATGACATCGTAGTTATTAAAAGTCCACAGTATTTTTATTCCCAAGGTTATGATCCAATGTTCTGGCATTATTATCCTAATTCCTCTTACATCATACATCGCGTATTAGATAAAAAATTCGTCAATGATTCATGGTATTTCATGACGGGAGGTGATAAGAGCTCATTATGTATTGACGGTATGATTAGAACCTTAAATAAAAGTAAAAATTATTTTTTATTAGAATTTAATTGCTCAAATATGATTTATATCCCTGAGACAGAGATACTGGGAAAGGTTATTAGTGCAATACCATTAATTGGGTACATTATAGATTATTACATATTGATTTTGATTCTATTCATTATTCTATTTAGTTTAACAATAATCTTGAAGTTAAAATGCTACAAGATTGAATTATTTAGAATAAAAAAACTCTAGTCTCTCATTACTGATTAATTATTTTAAAAAAATTATTTTAACTTTTTAAAGATAAATTTAGAGTTACTTTAAATGGTTAAATATTTGTTAATTCTTTTTGATCCCAAATTTATAGAAGACTTTTATCATCTCTATATAAGTTTTTTCCCAGTGCTATTTATTTTTCTAAAATATGTGCTAATTTTCGTTCTATTATCTATTGGTATCTTGTATATATTTAGTTTAAAAGGAATTTATTTGAAGTTAAAGATGTTTTCTTTTAATGAGGGTATTAATAGTTTAAAAAAAATTCGGATGATTTTGGGGGTTTCTTTTATCATTTTAGCATTTGGGATACTCTTCAATTATTTGATTTATTTTTTTATTTGGGCTTTTGAACATTTTGATGGATTTCTTCTTATTTCGTTAAAATTAATTGAAAATATAGTAGTTGAGAATATTAATCTAGATCTCACCATTTTTTATAGTATTGTTAAGCCTTTGTTTGGTTTAGCATCCTTTATTTCGATTACTCAATTCTTTATCGCACTATGTTTTTTCATTAATAGTAAAATTGCACTTGGAAGGCCAAAAAGACCAATCATGTATATGATTTCATCTATTATTGGAATATTAATATTTGGTTTTGAATGTTTACCTTATTTACTGTAATTTTATAGAAATAAAGCTCGTAATCCTAACCTTAAAATTGGCAATCAATATTTTGATTTTTCCAGCAAAAAACCGAAAGATTTATATAATTAATCTGAATATAAATAATTTGCATTCACGTAATATTGAATATTTTCAGTCACATATCATTGTTTAGCATAATTGGATCAGTTTTCAATTAATTTACGGGTAAGTAATTGATATACTTGGTTTAGTTTATTTAGATTTGTCTAAATAATATGATAATAATATGAGGTTTTGAGTATGGAAGTAAAATCAGAAATGAGTATTTTGTTAAATTTATGCCCAGAATGCGGAGGGAAAACTATTCCTATCCAAGAGAAGGGTGAAATTGTTTGTAGTCAATGTGGTTTAGTAGTTAATGAACGCGTTATGGATGTCTCACATAGTGGAAAAAGAGCATTTACAAAACAAGAAAAAGAAAGTAGAGAAAGAACAGGGTCACCTATTTCAATTTTATTGCCAGATATGGGCTTAAGTACTATTATTGATAAATCAAACATAAAAAGTCCTGACTTAAAGAGAGCAGCAAAATGGAATTCTCGAATGACTTGGGATAAAAGAAATATGTTAATAGCAACTACAGAATTAAAAAGAATTGGAAGCAACCTTAATTTACCAAACCATATTAAAAAAACTGCAATTCGATTGTATATTGAAGCATTTAAGAAAAAATTATTGAGAGGCCGATCAATCAACGGCATGGTTGCTGCTTGCTTATATTTTGCTTGCAGAGAGAATAAAATTCCCAGAACACTTCAAGAAATTTTAGAAGAGACTTCTGTTAATGCAAAAAATGTGAGAAGATGTTATAGAACTATCATTCGTGAATTAAATTTAAAAGCTCCATCTACAGATCCAATTTCACTTATACCACGATATATTGCTGAATTAAGTCTAGATGCTGAAGCAGAGAAAATCACAATTCAATTATTAAATTCCTTTATGAATAATTTTTCTACAAGTGGTAAAGATCCTAAAGGCTTATGTGCTGGAGCTTTATACTTAGTTTGTAAAATTAAAGAAAAAAGAATTTCACAAAAAGAAATTGCAAATATTGTGGGAGTAACAGAGGTAACTCTCCGTTCAAGATATAAAGAATTAGTTATTAAGTTGAATATTAAATATTAATTTTTTTTTTACTTTTCTTTTTGGAATAATATTTTTAAGAAATCAGGATAAGTCAATAAATAACTTTGAGCGTTGGGTAATTGTTCCTTGATTTTGATAAACAACTGTGAGTAATGCTCAGCTCGGTCTTTTTGTTTTAACATTTCATTTCTAGTTTGTTCTCTTATAGGTTCGACGGGAATTCCCTTTAACACAGATCTAGCTGGAATTGTTAAACCCGGAGGGACTTGACTTTTATTCAAGATTATTGAACCTTCTCCTATAGAACTTTCTTCATATATTAAACTCCCTTCCATTACCTGAACATAATCTTCCATAAAACATCCTAATATAGTAACACCTGATTCAATAATACAATAACGTCCAATATGAATTGAACTTTTTTGCAATCTTGTAAATAACATGACTCCATTGAAGATCGTTGAATATTCTCCTATATTAATTTGAGAGTTTTCACCTCTTATTATCGATCCTGGCCAAATAATCGCATTATCATTTACTTTAACATTCCCAATTAATGTTGAGAGTGGTGAAACATAAGCATTATCACTAATATCGGGTTTTCTGCCGTTATATTCTAACAGTACCATTTTTTATCTCCTTATTAGATAATTTTAAAATTGGAATAAAAATATGATAGTTTTAATTAATTTAAATTTATTTATATAAACAAAAATTCTGATGATTTAATCGATTAGAATTTTGATTACTTCAAAATTTAAGAATTTATATATAATTTTAAGGGATTTTTTGAATTAAATAAAAAAAATTCATCATAAGGGAATTTCAAACTTAGAAAATTACACATTTTTTTTAAAGCTAGAATTTCACAATTGAAGAATGGGATTTCTATAATATTTATACCTAAATCAAATGCTTGATTACAAATTGAACGATTTACTCTTCCAGTAATATAACAGTCACACTTTTGATTTAATGCTTCATCAAAATATTTTATAAAAAGGTCTTCTCCTCCAATAATGCAAATTTTACTAATTTTCTTTTTTAATTCTCCAAGATAAAAAATAGATTGTATTTTTAAATTTGATCTTATTCGTTTAATTAATGACTCCAAATTAAAGGTTTCATTTACCCCAGGATAAGGATTTGGAGCACAAACTCTCCCAATGGGAATTATATGGTTATTATTACATCTAATTTCAAAAGAATGATCTAAATTTAAAAATAAGGCATCCATTATTGTATCGGAAACACCTCCCTCAGCAGCAACAAATGAAGAACCTAATACAAATATAGATATAGGGTATTTTGAGAGTATTGATAACTTATTTATTAAATTAGGTTTAAAATTTTTAATTGAATTAGTTATTAAACCATTTATAGAAATAATAAAATTAATTTTGTTTTTAATTGCAAAGTATAAGGCATTTAAACTTAAATCTACTGTAAGCATAATTTTTTTAAGATTTTTTTTATTATTAACGGCACCATAATGGAATCCATAAATCTCAGAGTCCAGCTGATACTGTTTTGGAGATACTTCTTTTTCTATTAGTAATCTTATCTCTTCTAGATTCATTGTTTTCTGGGTGTTTTTAATAATGAAGAATGATTTATTATTACAAAAAAAAAATTACTCTCTGATGATTTTTTATATTAAACATTTTTAATATTAAATATCCATTTAAGAAATATCAAATTGAATGTATAAATTAGAAAAATGGAAGATAAGGATTGCATTTTCTGTAGAATAGTTAAAAGAGAAATCGCTTCAAAAATCGTATATGAGAATGATTATACATTAGCATTTTTAGACATTTTCCCTATTTCAAAAGGACATACAATTGTTATACCAAAAAATCACTACAACAATATTGAAGATATACCTGAGAGAGAACTAATAGAAGTGGTAAAAACAGTTAAGTTACTAGCTAAAGTGCTTCATAATAAATTAAATCTAGAAGGTTATAATGTTCTCCAAAACAATTTTAAATCGGCTGGTCAGGTGGTCAATCATTTCCATTTTCATATTATTCCTAGAAAGATAAATGACTCTAGATTTAGATTAAAAATTCCAAGAGAACAGGCACAAGAAGAAGATTTAGATGAAATTATAAAATATATTAAAAATTAAGTAGTTTTACTGTTTTTTTAATAAATTTGTGCTGTTTAAAAATATTTATTTTAATATTTAATTAGTTTACTAAATTAATGGCATTATAATGAAGAAAATAATCAAAACTGTAAAGGAAAAGCTAACTAATTTTATAAAAGATGAATTTGGTGGTAATCTAATCGAATATGCATTGCTTATCGGCTTCGCTCTATTTGTTTTTTTCTTAATAGTTGGAATCATCACATCAATTTTAGATTGGACATTGGGATTGTCCAATGACTTCTTTAATCTCTTTGGATAATTAGTCAATCTTTTTTACTACAAAATTTTCAAAAATCTGAAGGTTATATTTTTCAGACCATATGTGGAGATTATCTAAAACATACATTTTATCTACTTTAATAAAATCAATGAAATCATCTAAAGGTATTTTATTAGCTCCTTTAAATAAATTGGTAATCCTTTTATTAATTACTGAATCTTCAGGTGGATATAATATTCTCTTTTTAGCTCTCAATCTTTCTAAAATGTCGTCAAATCTACCATAATCAAAAAAATGTTCAACAATTCTACTGATTACAGCAGCTGGACTGTTTCCAAATACTCCTACTAGTTCTTCTATCTGATTCATACTACTTTTACTTAATGTTACTGTTGTTCTAGTAGTTTCTGTCATTAGAAATTTTGAAAAAATTATTAAGATTTAATTATATGAATATTTTTGTCGTATATAAATCTATGCTAAATGATGATAATAATGCATAAATAAGCATCTTTTTATATTAAATCATTCTATAATATATTATGAGACATACTTTAGAGATTTTAATTAAAATGTCGAAAATATGTCGATTTATTTATATAAAAAAATTTTAGAGTGGAGGAATATAAAATGGCTAATAAATTATTTATTGATGATTTTGAAAGGAGAGATTTCTTTACTCCATTACAAAATAGCTTAATTAGGATTCTTGAGAATGGTGGCCCAATTACAAGAAGAGAATTAGTAAAGGTTTTGAAAACCCCTAGAACAACAATATATGATAATTTATTAAAGTTACAGAAAAAAAAAGTAATTGAAAAATTCTCTAGAAATAGTGGAAGAAGAGGTAGACCCTTAGTTTTTTGGAAATTAACAAATTAATTATCAATTTTTTTTTAATTATATTTATTTCTATTAAGATACTGCATTATTTCTACTGCAAATTTTAATATAAAATGGTATAAAATTTATATCTTAATTATAATAATAAAATGGAACCCAGATATAAATTCATTAAAAATATTTAAATATTCTTGTTAAACCTTTAATTAATATTAAAATGTAAATTTCTATATTAGATATTTCCATTCGAAATCTTGCAGTATATTCATAAAATTATAGTTATTTAGCTCATCAAAAAAATCAGTTTCATTTAGGAATATAATAGTATTCATTTATTCTTTTTTGGTATTGATCTTTATTACTTCCTATTTTGTTTACTCTAGGTCTTTTTGTAACGGAATCTCGTCGAAAAGTTATACCCATAATTTTGAGAAACAAATTAAAACCATCTCTAAGATTTTGTGGGGCTTCTGCTATTCCATTTAAGCCAGGAGTACCCTTGAAAACTAGAATAGAATCAGCTATGAAATCTTGTGTGATAATATCATGTTCTACAACAAAAGCTGATTTTTTTAATTCTTCTATAGATTTTCTTAATAATTGAGCAACCTGAAGTCTCATTTCAACATCTAAAAATGCAGAGGGTTCATCAAATAAGTAAATATCCGCTTCTTTCATCAAACATTTTGCAATAGCAACTCTTTGTAATTCTCCTCCACTTAATTCAGAGATTTTACGTTCCTTTATGGTTTCTAGGTTTAAACTATTGATTAATCTCTTTTTATAAGATTCACTTAAATGTGGAGTAAGCTTTATTTTTGTAATTAAATTAGAGATATTTTCTTCATCATTTAGTTTTATGTATTGAGGCTTCATTGAAACTTTAAGCTTTTTTTCGTTATTTTCTTCTATATTATTAGATATTATATTGATAAAAGTAGTCTTTCCTATTCCATTGGGTCCTAGAATTCCTATGATTTCACCAGAATGAATCTCACTCCCTGAAACCTTTAATTGAAAATTTCCCTGCGACATTTTTAAGTTTTCATATGAAAATAAAACATCTCCAGATCCAAATAAAGAATTTAATGGAGGTCGCTCATGAAATTTAATAGGTTCTTCACGAAATCTTAAATTTTCATCTTTTATATAACCATTAAGATAGATGTTAATTCCTACTCTAACTCCTTGAGGATGGGATAGAATTCCATATACTCCAGGAATTCCATAAAATAGTGAGATATAATCGCTTAAATAATCTAATATAGCAAGATCATGTTCAACAACAATTACAATCTTATCATTAATGGTAAGAGATCTTATCAATTTTGCCATATTAATCCTTTCACTGACATCTAAATATGAGCTTGGTTCATCGATAAGATAAACATCACCATCTTTAAGATATGCAGCAGCTATGGCAACCCTTTGTAATTCACCACCTGAAAGAACATCCACTTCTCTTTCTAATATTTCATTCAGATTTAATTTATCTGTTATAGTATCAAGTTTATCATTTGTATCATTTTTTTTAAGTAAATCATAAACCTTTCCAGAAACATACTTCGGAATGGTGGTAATATTTTGAGGTTTGTGTATAATTCTAATGGTTCCCTTTTTTAAATCAAGAAAATATTGTTGGAGTTCAGAACCTTTAAAAAAATTAATTACTTCTTCTTGTTGTGGCGTAGCATCATTAAACCTCCCAAAATTTATATTCAAATCACCTGATAATATCCTAAGCATAGTACTTTTTCCAATTCCATTTTGTCCTATTAATCCTAAAACCTTCCCCTTCTTTGGAATTGCCATTCTAAATAAAGTAAATTGATCTGGTCCATAACGGTAAGTAATTTGGTTCTTTAGAGGATCTGGTAAGTTAACTATACTTATTGCGTTAAATGGACATTTTTTAATGCAAATTCCACATCCTGTACACAAACTTTCAATAATTTCTACACTTTTTCCATTTGGATTCAATACAATTGTATTATCTCCAGTTCTTACTCTTGGGCAATATTTAATACACGGTTTTTCACCAAAAGGACTACATTTTTCTGGTTTGCATCGATCTCTATTAAGAACGGCAATTCTCATTATAGGTCACCAATATTTGAAATGAAAAATGATAAATAATTTTTATCATTTAATAATTTAAGAGTTTAGCTTAATTTATTGAAGAATATGAATAAAAAATTTTCTGTTCATTGGTTAGAAGATATTGTAGATGAAATATTGAATAGAAAGGTATCAGAAATTACTTTATCTACTGGAAAAACACCTTCAGGACATATTCACATAGGCATTTTAAGAGAGATATTAATTTGTGATGCGTTAAGAAGAGTTTTAGAAGATAAAGGGCAAAAAGTAAAGAGTTTACTTTTCTTAGACTCACTTGATGCAGCCAAGAGGTTTCCAGATTACATTGACAAAGATTTTCAAATCAACCATTTAGGAAAACCATTTTCCTTAATACCTTGTCCTTTTAAAGAATGTGGTTGTGAAAGCTATGCTCATCATTTTGGTGAAGAACTAGTTTCAACATTTGAAAATTTTGGTATAAAAAATCAAATAATTTGGACTCATGAATTATATTCTAAAAAAGATATGCAAGAAAAAATTCGAGTTGCATTAGAAAAAACTGAAGAAATCAAAGAAATACTAAAAAAATATCTCTTACCAACTTTAGATGAGGATCGGAAAAAAGAATTTTTAAAATCTCAAGAAAATTGGATGCCCGCAATGGTAATATGCGAAAAATGCAATAAAATACAATTTAGAACTGAAAATGGTTCAATAAAGCCAAATCGCGTTTTAAAATTCATAAGTGATGAAGATAATGTCATATATGAATGTCATGCTTGTAAAAAAAAATCTAAAATTTCAATTTATAGTGGAAGATTGAAATTAAATTGGCGAGTAGATTGGCCAGCAAAATGGGCCTTATTTAAAACCACTTGTGAACCTGCAGGAAAAGACCATGCTGTTAAAGGAGGAGCTTATGATACAGGATTAGAATTATGTCAACGAATTTTTGGTTATCGTGGCCCAATAAGAGTCCCCTATGAATGGTTAAGATTAGGTGAACGTGATATGAAAACTTCCAAAGGAATTGTGTTTACTCCAAAAAAATATTTGGAATTAGCGGATGCAAATATTTATAGGATGTTGATTTTAAGAACTAATCCTATGAAGCATATCTCCTTACGAATTGAGGAGCTTCCTCAATATCATGATCGGTATGATAAAATGGAAAAAATCTATTATAATTATGAAGATACAGATTTACAAGAAGATCTTGATTTTTTTAAATACTTATACCCATTAACAAGAATAAAAAAAGTCACGAAGCAAAGACCAGTAAATATATCCTTTAATTATTTAATTTTTTTCTCTCAAATTCAAAATATATTACCCCTTGAAAGATTGTATCAAAAAGCAGAGAGTATTGTCGATAACGAAAAATTTGAAAAAGAATACTCTATAAGTGATTTTAAGTTTCTATTAAATAGGACATTAAACTGGGTAAATTTTATTAAAAAGATAATTGAAGATGAGGATGATATTAAAGTTAAAAGAAATATTGTCAATAAAGTCTCATTATTTTATATTCCAGATGAAATTGACGAATTTATTTTAAAAGAATTGAATACTGATCAATTAAAAGGTATTAAATTATTAAGAACATATTTAATTGATTCAGTTAATTACTCTGAAGATGAAATACAAAATAAATTATTTGATATCGCCAAAGAAAAGTTGGGAATATCTCCAAAAATGATTTTTGAAGCTATTTATCTGATTATTTTAGGTAAAAAATATGGTCCTCGTTTAGGTCCTTTTTTATCGATGATGGATAAGGAATGGTTATTAAATCGATTGGTTTTAAAAGATATATAAAAGATTACTATAAAACTTATTAAAAATTAAGATAGCTCTTCCGGTTTTTTTGATCTTCTTAACCTCTTATACCATTTTTTTTCTTTTTTTTGCTTTAATTTATCATAACAATCTGAACAATAAGTATAAGCCTCTTCAATCATCTCACCACAACGTTTACAATGCTTATGAGGATAAATATCCTCTTCTATTTGTTTTCTATATCTTTCAAACTTGCTCAAAATTTTTTTCTCCTTAGGTTAATATTATAATTATGTGTTTGATAAATTATAACTTTTTCACTCCATCTATATCAATCGAAATTTTATAAAATTGAGCATTTTTCAAACTTTCTCTTAAATTTAGTGGAAGGAAAGGAAATTTTGATTTAAATGTATGTTTATTCTTAATAATTTCGCTTAAATTTTCTTGCCATCTTTTTAAAGAAATATCAACTTTATCAGGGTTAACAAGTGCAAAAACTGATCCTCCGCCTCCGGCTCCTGTTAACTTTACGGCATAAACATCCGGCTCATTTTTAATTAAGTCTATTAAAAAATTATTTGCTAAACCTATACCATGTTTAAATCCTGCATGATGCATAATATTATTCATTATTTCGGAATTTTGTTGAAAAAGAATTCCTAATAATTTCCAATCATGCTTCATTAATGCAAATCGAGATTTCCATGCAATTTTAGCAAGCTCTAAATACCCATTTATGATAATTTTATCTTTTTTTAGGTATAAATTTCTTAATTTTTCATGAACAGAGCCGCTATTATGCAAAACGCCAGAGTAACATACAATAATAGGTAAATCTTTTATATTATATATTTCATCTATTCTATCGCAAATTGCTAGGGGTTCAGAAGTAATATCAAGATGAAGCAACTTTCCTATATAAGATATAAAACATAATCCCCCCCTGCTAATTATATATCTATCAGAATATCCCGCCGTAATTTTTAAGTCTGTATCCTCTACTTTTGTTGCAATTTCAGCAATAATATCCTTATTAATAGGAAGATCCCCATGTTTTAAACAAGAAGTTTTATTAATTAAACCAAAATATAGAGATATGCTAAAAAGAAATCCTATAATTATTGAAGCGCTCCCTCCTAATCCACTTTGTTTAGGAATTGTAGTCAAGATACCAATTTCAATATTTTCTGATAAAAATTTTTCTCTATACAAAGAATTTGTTTTAAAGAACCGAAAGATGCTAGCATATATTAGATTAAAATCAGAATTCATATAATTTGATAGATTTTCAATTTTTTTTTGTAGAAATTCTTCACATTCTATATCAAAATTATAATTTTCTTGAAGTTTCGTAATTTTATATTTTATTAATTTACTTTTTGAGTTGATTTTTTTTATATAAACAAAAGTTGATAAGGGATTATCTACTCCATTAATTGCAACAGAAGGCATCCAAAAATCGCCCTCAACTGCGTCTAATGGATTAATAAGATTAATTCTTGCAGGGGCTTGAACAATAATATCAGGATTTAAATTATTGATAAATTTAAAAATTTGACTAAACAAGATTTACAATAACTGTATTTTTTAAATAAGTAACCTAAAAAAAAGGGCTATAAAAATTTATTTCAAATTTACTAACTGCATTCTAATTTTTTTAGCAAAAGGATTCAAGATCCGGTTTAAATATATTGATATCTTTAAATGATTAGCAAGAAGCAATTAAAAAATCTTTACGTTTTTATATCTATTGTTTATAATAATATAGTGGTAGATAAAAAAGGAAAATTTAGGTTATTATCATATATAGTTGACACTAATTTAATTTTCTATAAAAGTGTTAATAGAGAAAGCCGAATTATAGCTTTTACACTATTTCAATTATCTAAATATTATCCTGTTTCTAAAATTCTTCAAGATTTCCTTAGAAGCGGTCTAATATTTTTTTATTCGATTGAATTAAATATCGTTGCCCCTAATGATATCAAATATATATTATGTTTCACACATAATGATAAAAATAAGATTTTCAAAGATTTTAATTTAATAGCGGATAAGCTTTGCCAATTAGATAAATCAATAAAATTTTATCAAGATGACCAATTAGAAAGGGAATTCCTAAAAATTCTTTCCTTAAATAATAAGAATATCACAATTAGAGATATTTTAGGTTCTTTAGTGTTAAAAAATGATTCTAAATTGATAACTCTTGACTTCTATTTAATAAATTATCATAAAAGCCCTAGACCTGATGAAGCAATTTATGAATTAATAAACTATATTGGTAGTTTAAAAAGAAATGGATTCTTTATTTTTAACTTCAGATTCATTAATAGCTATTTTGTTTCAGAAGTTTATTATATTGATTTTATAAATGAAAAAAACATGGGAATTTCAAATTTAGAGTATGAAGTAAATAGCTTTTTTAATCTTGACTTAATATGTAAGTTTAGGATAAGTTTAAAACGAGCATTTTCTCCATTATGGCGCTACTCTCTAAGTAAATACCAAAATTCACTCAAAGATATATCTGAAGTATTAAATCTTGAATATTATTATAATTCTAAAAATATTATCATATTTAATGAAGAATTTATAAATCTTTTAAATGCTAATGGGATAAATTTTCATCAATTAAGTCAGAATTTATTTTTTATAAATCAATCTATATTAGTTATAGTTTTAGCAACGAAGCGATTTAAGTATATATTAGATTTATTAAAGAAATATCAATCAAAATACATACTCTTGATAATTATACTAAATGATAAAGTCTATGATGATCTTATGAATATTAAAAATATTAATACGATTCCAAATCTAAAAATTATAAATTATGAAGATTTTTATGAAATTGATTTGACCAGTTTAAAAGTAAATGAAAAATTAAAAGATACCTAAATCAATGGCTATATCTTGAGCAGAATAATCTGGATGCAGTTTAACAAACGCCTTCTTATCTCCTTTAGGTGTAATTTGAGTATTTACCTTTAAAACTTTAACATTATGAATTTTTTCAATAGCACGTCTGATCTGGCTCTTATTAGCCGATTTATCGACAATAAAAACTAATTTATTTTCTTGTTCAATTAAGTCAAAAGTTTTCTCGGTTATAAGTGGTTTTTTAATTATCTTGTAAATGCTTTCCATTTAAAAAATCACCTCAAAATTATTTAATTCATCAAATGCAGATTGAGTCCATAATATTAATCTACCAGGTGAACCTCCTGGTGCTAAATTATTTATTGACATCTTGTCACATTTAACGACTTCAATTCCCGGAATATTTCTTGTAGCTTTGATAATTCCAAAATCTTCTTTGATAATAAATAATACACCTTTCTTCTTCTTATACTTACGTCCCCTTCTTTTACCCTTACCTGCCCTAATCTTTTTTGAATTCTTTACATTGTTGACTTCATCAATTAATCCTAAATCAGAAAATATTTTAAACGCCGCAGATGTCTTTTTTACAGTTTGTATCTTATCATCAACAACAAGAGGTATCTCTGGTATATTGTCAATTATATGTCCTCGCTTCTTAACCCAATCAACATTTCCCGAAGCAGAGATTGCAGAAATTAAAGACAAAATATACGTTTTTCTATTAATTTTCTTTTTTATTACTTTATCTGTTTTTAATGGATGCGTACGACGACCTCCAACTGCAAAAGGTACTCTACCAACATTTCGGGCAGTAGAAAATCCCGATCCTTTAATTCTTGGTGCTCTAGACAAACCATGTCCCGTCCCCCAGCTCACTGCGGTGTTTCGTAAACCCGCTCTTTTATCCCTTCCTTGACGTTGTTTATTTCGACTCTCAAATACTTCACTTGCTTTTTGAATGAGGTCTTTACGAGGTTTTTGTATAAAAACCTTTGGAATTTCAATTAAACCCTTTTTTTTACCATCCAAACTGTAGATATTTACTTTTTCCATTTTATTATACACTTATTTCTACTATTTTCTTTGTTGACTTTCACGGCTAATAAATGTTATTTCTGGAACTGCTTCTATAAATGATTTTAATGGACGAATTGTTTTTCTAATCCTCATTAATCTTTTTTTCGGTCCGGGAACAGATCCTAAAATAAGTAAATAATCCCCTTTAATCATGCCGTAACGGATGAAACCTCCTTTAGGATTTATCTCTTCCTCATTTTCACCGATTAACATTATTCTTTTATGATATTCTGTTCTTTGGTGATATCCTAATTGACCTGGTCTTGGAACTGTATATAATACTCTAGCTGGATGCCAAGGACCTATACAAGCAACTGCTCTTTTAATCTTGCTATTTTTTCTGGGTAATAGTTTAATCCCAAACCTTTTTACGGGTCCTTGAAATCCTTTTCCTTTACTAACAGCTACAATGTCAACTAATCCTCCTTGTGAGAGAACGTCGCGAGCTCTAATTTCTTTACCAAGATGTTCTAATACATAATTAAATTCTTCAATCGGATTAGCCGTTGAGTTTAATTTTATTTCGATTATATCTGGTTTTTTTCTCGAAAGTGAAATCAAATAGGGTTGGGTTTGGAAAATGCCTCGTATTTCACTCTTATCATTTAAAATGTTAGTAAGAGATACTTTAACTTCTTCAAAATTATAATTTTCAATAATAGGAGTTGAGATTTTACGCTTTAAATGGTTATTTAACTCTTTTGCATAGAGTTCTCCTTGGACATATCTCCCATATTCATCTTTGTTATAAACTCGGATACCTATAAGGTTTAATGGCGGAACTTCAATGATTGTTACTGGTTTCATTAATTCTTTTCCATAGTAAGGGCTATTCTTTTGATCTTCAATGTAGGTTATATGAGTCATACCTGCTTTAAATCCCGCAAAACCTAAGAAGTTAATCTCCTCGGAAGTATCTAACCAGTGTCTCACTCGACCTTTTTCTGATATTGCCCTTTTTCTAGGAAGAAATGCTAATGACCCATGCCTTGGAGCGTGTTTTTTACGATGACCCATATATAATCACTTATACTTTAAAACTTTAAATTATTCAAATTAAAAAAAGTTTTGTATTCAAATCCTATTAGTTGTTGTAATTGAAAATAAAAAAATCGTTCTTTTTATTTTTTGATTTAAAATAGTTTTTATATGTCGTTAAAATTAAAAAACCTAACTCAATTTCAAGAAAAGGAAAATTTTGAAGGAAAAAAAGAGAAAACTTTAATTCTTAATTGCGATAATTGTATTGATAAAATTAATGAATCTATAGATTATGAGAAATGTTTTAGATGTTTTTTTAGGAATCTCTATATTAACCGAGCTCAAAATATTTCTTATATAAATATAAAAAGGTTTAATAACTCAATTGATAAAAAGAGTATAAATAAATGCTTGGATTACTTCAAAATTTTAAGTAAATTAAAAAAAAATTTGCTGAAAATTGAGAGTTTTCATAAAAAGTATTGTCTTTACCAAGATTTTAATTGTAAATTATTTAAAAAGGATGAGATTTTAGTCTCATTAAAACCTAATGATCTTTTTAATCCAATATTTTTTTATCTTAGTGTTAAAAAAAAATATTCTACCTTAATCAATTCAATTATTGTCGATCCGATTTGTCAAAAATGTTCTTATAAGATAATGAAAACTTTAGAACTTATTTTAAGCGATCTAACTGATCTAAATATTATCAAAGACCTAACAAGTTTTTCAAAACTAGATAAACATTTAGAAAATTCTCACAACTTCTATAAAAAATTCCTTTCTATTGACACCCCGCTAATTAATCAAGATAATAATATTCAATCTAATGAATCAATCCATACCAAAAGGTTAATTAGAATTTACAAAGTAGGAAAGTATGGATTATTTGATGTTCATATTTATGATGTCCCATTTGAGTATGAAAAAAGATACTCAATAGAACTATTAATTGATAGAAATTTTGAAAATCATTATCAAAATAAAATGATTAGAAACGTTGCGGATAATATTAATCTTGTTGATATAGATGATAAAATACCCTTAGAGGCGTTAATAGAAACATATAAAGCTAAAGCAGTAGAATTTATAAGTACTAAGTATAGTTTCAATCAATTAAAGGTTAAAAAAATTGCCTTCTTAGCAACACTTCAAAAAATCAAATTACTAAAGCTCTTTCCTCTTCTTGTTGATGATAATATCGAAGAAATCTTTTTGGATGCCCCTATAGATAGAATATATATTAATCATCAAGAGTTCGGGAGATGTAGGACAAACATTTTTTTTACTATGGACGAAATTGATAGAATAAAAACATTTTTAAGACTATATAGTGGTAAGAGACTTGACTATTCAAATCCTTCGCTTAAATTCGTCTTAAAAAATAAATATTTTTATTGTAGATTTGCTGTGGATATAGATCCAATCCATTCAAATAAGTTTGGAATGGATATTAGGAAATTGAATAAAAATATATTTAATATTCAAGATTTATTAAAAGTGGGGACTTTAAACCCGATGATGGCAGCATTTTTATATTTTTGTATTTTAAGAAGAATTAATATTACTGTTACAGGAGAAACTGACACTGGAAAAACTACACTAATAAATGCCTTAGATCTTATAGTACCAAAAGAATTTAGAAAAATTTATGTTGAAGATATAACAGAATCTTTAAACCAGTCGGCATTTGAGAGACATCAATTAAAATTTAAAGTAGATTCAATAGAAAGCATGGTTGAAAAAAAATATTCTAAACAAAATCAGATTAAAAATTTGTTACATCGTACTCCTGATATTATTTATTTAGGTGAAATCCTCACAAAAGAAGAAGCCGAAGCAATGTTTCATTGTTTAGCAGCGGGATTAAGAGGTTTTCAAACAATTCACTCAAAAGATTTGAATTCCTTAATTAACCGTTTTATTTATCATTTCAATATTGACGGGTCATGTTTAAATGATCTAGATATAATAGTTCTAATGAAAAAAAGCCATTATGGTAGAAAAGTAATATCCATATCTGAAATATCAAACGACCCACTCAACTTAAATAATCTCCATAATATCTTATTTATCTTTAATCCTGAAACTCTTAGTTGGAAAATACAATCCGACTTATTTAATTCGATTATAATTAGAAAATTAAAGGCAACAGAAAAGTTATCAAACGATAATTTTAATGAATTGCTTTCTATTTATCAAGAAATTTTTCTAATGCTTAGCAGGATGAATAAATTAACAAATCAAGAATTAATTGAATTCTTTGATAAAATAAATTACTTTTCTTTTAAATCTTATAATGCCTTAATAGATTATTGGCAAAATTGGAAAAAGAATAGAAGTTTAAATTTTTAAATTAAAAATTACATACATGACGAATTTAATTGAAAAAGCATTAATAATTGGATTTGGAATCTTTATAGCATCTATTTTTCTTTCATTTACTATGCCCTTTTTAGGGAAGATTATCTCGTATGATATTTATGTAGAGGATGATTTGAATGATTATATTAAATTAATCGATGATGTGGATAAAGGTATAAAGTATATAATTGAAAATCCAAATAACATTTATCAGAAAGAAATTTTTTATCCTAATAATATGAATATCACGATTGATAATTTTTATATCAATTTTAAATATATTATTAAAGAGGAATCTTCTCAAATTACTTTAAAATATAATAATACTTTAAAATCATACTGTTTTTGCGAGATTTCACCAAAATATTATCTTTTTATAGTATGTTATGAGTTGAATTTAATAAAAGTTGAAATTTTTTAGTTTTCCGATTTTGAATTATGAAAATGCTCTCAAAATATATCTGGATATGTAATAAGCTTCATAATAAACCTCTGCCTAAATTTAAATTTAGAAATTTAAAAGATCGTTATAAACAAATTATTCAAATAGAATATGAGGTTGATGAAGAGGATGTAAATAAAGCTACCTTTCTAATATTCTCTTTCACCTTTTTGATTGTTATCCTAATTTCATTATCAATTAATCTTAATCTTGCATTTAGTACATTGATTTCATTAATTATTTCCTTCCTATTTTCCTATTTATTTAATAATTATTTATATAAGAAAATGTTTAAAATTGAAGTAAGATTGAATGCTGTCCTTTATTTTATAAAGATTAATTACTCAATGATTAGGGAATCTCTGGAAAATAACTCTGATTTTATATTATCTTTTGTAAAATTAATAAAAAATTACAATTTACCAATTTCAAAAAATTTCGAATCTGTTCTGATAAAGATTCACGAGGGGGCTAATCCAGAAAGAGAATTAAGAAAAATTGTAACCCCTTCTGCGGATTTTAATGATTATATGAAAAATTTATTGATTAGAACTCATTTGAATGAGAACCATTTCTATGAAGTTGATAATATGTTAGAACGAAGATTTAAGGTATATTTGCGGCAAATAGAAACAAGAATGAGCCTTGTATTTTTTATTGGAGTTTTTTTTCCTTTAGGTTTATGTTTTTTAATAATGTTTTATAGGGATATCATTAATCTATCAATTTTCTTTGTTCCTATTTTTTTTTTAATTGTAAATTATTTATTTAAGGTATTAATAAAAAATGATACATTCCTCTTCGGACTTTTAAATGATTATAAAAAGGTAGAAAAAAGAAAATTTCTTGAATTTACATATTTTCTTAAAATTTTTGCACTTCATTTACAGGAGAATATTTCACCAGAATCCGCTTTTATAAATGCATTTTCAACTAGTAGAAATCAATTAGAATTATTATGCGATCCAATCAAACATCAAATCTGTATGCTTTTAAATCTATCATGTCCATTTGGAGATATAATTGATCTTTTAAAAATCCAAATGAAATCTGTGCGATACTATTTAATCTTGGATATAATAAAACATATTGTTATCAGTAACGCCTTTAATTCTTCTAAAAAGATATTTGGTATTTTAAAAATCATATCTAATCATCAAAAACTTGAAAAGAAATTAGAGACTGTTATGAAAGGGGAAAAATTTAAGGTTTTTATGTTCCTTTTTTTGCTACCTTTAATTATCGGAACAATAGGGGGGATGTTCCCAATTTTTACACTACTTGTGAATGTAAAAGATGTAATTATCAATCAAAATTTAATTGCATTGATATTTTCAAGTGATTTCATAATAATTTTTATAACACTATTGATTTGCATTTTGATATCTTCATATTTTTTCCTTAAAACAATTAACTCATCGAGAATTTATGAGTGTTTAATTTTAATTTTTGTGATTTATACACTCTTATTCCTATTCTCTTTTTTTAATGCCTTCAATTTCTTATAATTATTCAGGTAAAAAAAAATAGATAAATTATTTCTATAAACAAAAATATCCCTATTAAAAAATTAATCAAATTACAACAATAAGTAATTGAGCTGAGGAAAATATAGTCTGGTAAGCTCATTTTTTCTATGAAGCAAATCATAAATTCGATAATTTTAGAAAACGGTATTAATAATATTAAAAATATCAAAAAAGCCATAAATACTATTACTAAATCGTTTGAAATAGTTGAATAAATAAACAGAAACAAAAAAAAGCTCATAAAAGAAAATAGTTCAATTAACAATAAACTTAATTCATACATTACTGTGAAGAAAATATTAAAAGAGTTATTTAAAGGTCTAAAATTTAAATGTATAAAAATTAGCTGATTAATAAAAATTTTAAATTTAATTATACAATAAAGTTAGTAAAGAACTGATTTTTTTATAAATTGGCATTAAAAATTAATATTTAAAAAAAGATAATTAATTAATATGAGAAATTTAAAATTAAAAGGATTAAAATATAATAAGGGAAAATACGCTTTATATGATAATCGATTTATTTTTTTCCCTCCTCAGATAATTGATATACTTTCATCAATTTATGGCGAGGGTGTTAAATCTTTATTAGTATGGCTAGGTAAAAAAGCAGGTTGGGCACTTATTCAAAATTGGGACGAGCATTTAAAATCAAAAACTATAAATGACCTTGTAAGTCAATTTTGTAATATTTTAAGTAACCATGGATGGGGTAAATTTATAGCAAAGCAAATTTCTGAAGATTTAATCATTATTGAAATATATCATAATGTATCTACTGTACTAGAAGGAAATTCCAAAAATGTTTGTTATTTCTTAACGGGTTTATTAACGGGTTTTGGAGAATATGTACTATACCGGGTAAATGTCACAGAATCAGAATGTTCTATAAATAATTCCACCTTGGAATCTTGTAAATTTAAGATTGAAAAATTAGAGTAAAATATAAATTTACCATGGGTCCCATTCCTCAGGATTTAATTGGTTATCAGAATTCTTTTTTTCAAAGATATCTGAAGATTCAGAATTTTCAGTAAGTAAACTTTCTTTATATTCTTCTGGTTCTTTAATGTCTTCCTGTTGTTCTACGTTAATTTGGTCTTGCTCTGAAAAAATAGATTCATCTCCAATTACAACCTCTTTAAAAGCTGAGATCAACGAAAGAAAATTAAAAAATTCCTCTTTGTTCATTTCTGTCATAATAGAACTATCATCTTTAAATAAAGTCAATTTAATTGCTCTGACTTCACCGCTAATTTCAACTGATGTCAACTCAATATTCTCATTTTTTCTTTTTAACTGTATTTTCCAAGAAGTTTCTCTTGTTTTTTCAATTTCCATGCTTATTAAATCTCATTTAAATTAATTATAAATCACTAATCTTATAAAAATTAATAAATTTAAAATTTTATTTCTTAGGATATGAGATATAATATAAAAAAATATAAATAAATTATTTATTCAATTTTTTTATTCTAAATAGAATAAGATAATTTATCTCTAGAGCTTTCAAATCAATGTATATAGTAGCAATCTAATGGAATATCATTATAAAAGTAATAAATAATATACAATAATTATGATTATAATCAGTGGAGGTCTATATTGAGTTAAAATCTGTATTTTTTTGGTTTTATAATTAAAATATAAATCTAAACTCTTTATATTATACTTATCACTAAAGGGAAAAAACAAATCTGAAATATTATAAAATTTATAAAAAGAAATTATATAAATTTGATAACTTTTTGAAATTTTTTTATTTGTCATAAAGAGTATTTTGAATGAAACTTTATTTTTGAAAAATTTATTAATCAAAAAATTGAAACCTGCAAAAAAAGAATAAAATATTAAAAACAAATTAAGATATGAAAAAATTAGTGTAAAATTACTATAATTAATAGGAATTAGAAGAAATAATATTATTAGTAATTTCCCATCCGCCCCTCCTATAATTTTAAGGTTAAATAAGAAGACAGAAATAATAAGAGTTAAAAATAGAATCAAAAATTTTGTTGTAAAAAATAGAATCAATGATTTAGAACTAAATACTAAATCTATAGAATTTATGGCAATTATTATAAACACAGTATATTTAAAGAAATAATTTGGGATTCTTCGAAATTTTATATCTAAATACAAACTGTAGAACATCAATATATTGATAATAATGAAACTTAAAATAAATATTAAATAATTTATCATATTAAAATTAATCTTCCCAAATTTCAATAAATCTCTTTAAGCTCTTTGCTTTTATATTTTCAATTTTGTATCTAAATATTTTTATTCTCCCAAAATTCTTTTCTTGGACAAGATTTAACGATTTTAAATAATTAAGATGTTTACTAACACATGAATGATTTAAGTTTGTATTTTTAATGATTTGAGATATTGATTGTTCGAGATTTAAAGCTAAAACTTTTAATATTTTACTCCTAGCTTTTGATCCAAATAAATTTTCAAATTTAAAGCAATCTCTTTCATTTTCTAAATTCAAGGCCTAATCCCTTTAGTTTTTAAAGTACTCATTATTAAATTTTCAAATTTTACTAACGGAATATCTTGAATTTCAATATAAGCTTTTCTTCCTTTTATCGCTTCACTTTTAATATTCAAAATGATTATATCTTCCTTTTCAAACTCCTTAAGATAGTTCCATAATTGTGAATAAGATCGTGCTTTCAATCCTAAATTCTCACAAAAAATATTATAGAGACTTAATATATCCGAAATTGAAATTTTTGATTTTTCGGTTTTCTTTAAAATTTTAATAATACTTAACAAAAAGATTAATTTCTGAATAGATAAGTATCTTATAGCGTCTTGAGTTGAAAATGATATTAAATCTTGATTTCCAACTCTAACACATTCTGAAGTTATATACTTTAAATTTCTACTTTCAGCAAATTTACTGGCTTTCCATAAAAGGTTTAAACCATATCTTATATCTCCCACTTTAAAAACAGTATCAGATACCATCTCAATGATATCATCTGAGATTATATTTTCCTTTAAACTAATTCCTGCTCTATATTTCATAATATCAAATGTCTGCGCTTTTGTGTAGTTTTCAAATTTCAATATATTTCTCTGCAAGGTACTCATCGTACTAACATCTAAACTATTTATACATGAGATATCTCTAACTATCCCAATAATAGAAATTCTTTGTTGTGCATTGACCATATCATCATTAATTCTAGTGAGAGAATAAATTAAGTCCCCTCCTTTATGAATTAAATAGCTAAACTCATCTAAAACTATTAAAAGATGTATATCATGATTATTAAGATATTCTGTAAGAAATTCTAAAATATCCTGAGGAGAATAACCCCTTTTAGGGAAATTTTTATATAGTGAATGAATAACTTTAATTATAACTTTATAATTAGTTCTTTCTTTTCTACAGTTAATGTGAACATATTTTATTTGAACATCTCTTTTACTTGAAGCCTCAACTAACATATTTCCAAATAGCTTGACCGTCGCGGTTTTCCCTATACCTGTTTTACCAGTTATCAATATTTTTCTTGATATAGAATTTGGGTTAGTAATAAGTGTTAAGAATAATTGAGATAATATCGTAAGTTCTTTCTCTCTATGTGGCAATTCTTTAGGAACATAATTAATATCTAGTGCACTTTCATTAGCAAAAATAGAGGGCTTTTTTAATAAATTCTCAAAATAATCTGTAGTCATTGAAAATAACCGAAAAAATTAATATTAGAATTAAGATGCTTATTGTTTTTAATAGAATACAGAGTAAAAATTTTTCATTATAATTAATAAATAATTTATATTGAAGAACTAATAATTCCCTTTAAAATAATCTATTAAAATCTTTTTAAAAGATTATTGAAATATAGATATCTCAAAATAGAATCATATATTGATTATGTCGGTCAAGTTAATATAAGAAATGTATAAAAAATTCACTTAATTTTAAATTTACTATAAAATCGCCCTTCATTTAATAATTTATCAAAATTTAAAGAATATTTCATTTACTTTTTTGAATCTTGGTTTCTTTTTCTTGTAATGATAAATATAATTTGCAATTACTATTATAATAAAAACGCTACCCATTAAAATAACTAATAAGGAAATCAAGGAATTATAATTAGGAAGAGAAACCGTCAACATCTCGAAATTTAAAACTAAAATTTTATAATTTAGTAATTTACTTCCATTGTAGACTAGTTGAAGATAAAATCTATAATCTTCTTGATTTATTTCATAAATTGGTGATGAAATGTTTATTTTTAAAAATCCGAAAGTGTCAATATTGAAAATTTTCTGGTATTTTATGCCAAGATTATCATAAATCATAACTCTTATGGGTTCATTTCTTAATGGGACAATTGATTCGTTAAAATAATAAAAAAAAAGTTCTAATTCTATTTGTTCAGAACCTCTAAATTTGTTATTATACTTTAAGATGTCAATATATATAGGCGTCTTTTCTACTACTATTTCATAATAAAAAACAGTTCGATTGTAGATAATACCGTTTGAGACGTTAAAGATTAGTTTATTTATTCCAAGCCTCATATCATTAATAGATGATAGATATAAGGAAATAATTCCATAATCATTTGAAGTATAGGTTTTTTGATAAATCATTGAATTATTTGACAAAATATAGAAATTAATATCATGTCCACTTAAATTACTATTCGTATTATCGCTATAGAAATGAGCGTTAAACGATAAATTCTTACCAAGAATAACCTTTTCAGTAAAATTAAATAGCTCACAGGCTAAATTTCTTTTAAAAATCGTTAGGTATAATGCTTCAAGAATTATTAGTTCCATATCCCCTCCATTAAATTCATTGAAATAAACTGCTTTAATAGAAATAATATTTGAGTAGTAGTTAAAATTTAAATTAAGATTTCTTATGATAATAGTCCAATTTTCTTCAAAAACCCCCTTTCCATCAAATTCTGATGAATTCCAAAGTAATGAATCCAATTCATCATAGATACGTATTTGAAAGTAAGGGTCATCATCTTCAACATAATCAAAATCCCAAGAAGCTTCAATTTCTATAACTTCATCCGCATAATAGAAATCTTTATCCGTTCTTAAATATATTACTTGGCATATTAATGCTTTTGAAAATTGTCCACTAACCATAATTGATAAAAAAAGACATAATGCTATGAAGAAAGTTTTTTTTCGTTTCACGTTATGTTTTTTAAATAATTTATAAAAACTCATAGATTTCCAAAAAAATTTTAATCTATAAAATATTATAATTCAAAAAGAGTGCATATTGTTATCGGATTAAAAATGGGAAAAGTAAGAACAATTTTAATTAAAAATGTGTCTAAAGAATTAATTAATAAATATCCAGATGTTTTCACCACAAATTTCGAGGAGAATAAGATATTATTAGATAAATATCTCGAATTTGACTCAAAACATTTACGGAACCGAATATCGGGATATATAGTTAATTTATTAAAAATAAAAAATAGGGAATAATTTTACAATAAGAATCTAATTTGTTTTTTATTATATTCAATTAAAACTACCATTTAATCGTGATTAAAATCAAGGAAGATGCTAAAAAAATGGCAAATCTTCTCAAAACAGGTTATACAATGTTAAATTTAGCCTGTCCTGAATGTAATAACCCAATATTCAGAAATAAATCAGGAGATATTTTTTGCCCAATTTGCAATAGAAAGGTATTGATTGTTGATCAAATTTCAACTCATTATGTTAATAATAACAAAAACGCAACAAATTTAAACGAATTTAGTGATAAAAAAACAAAAAAGGGAGATATATATCAGATGCTAAAAGACACGGTTCATGCTAAAATTAAGTATATAAATCAAATGTTGGAACAAGAGAAAAATTTTGATGTTATCGAAAAATTGACATATAATTTAATTCAATTAATAAAATTAGTTAGAAAAATCGATAAATTAATTTAAAAATGAAACAAATTAAGAGAATATCAAAATAATTCTGTTAAAGTAACATTTTCCACTATAGCTCTCGTATGTATTTTTCTATATGATAAAATGAGATATGTTGGTGCTTCTGCCGGGATTTGAACCCGAGTCGCGAGGGTGAGAGCCTCACATGCTTGATCCTCATAACGCTTAAAAATTTAAGTTTGACCGAACTACACTACAGAAGCATAATTACATTTTTATTTAATTAATATAAATATACTTGTTTTTTATAAATTCTCATTTAAAGAGTTATAATAATAAGGAATAATATATCAAAAAAATCGCTTCTTCATTAAAATAAATAAAAAATTGGTTATAATTTTAATTGAATTAATAATTTTTTACTTTTTAAATATTTACGTAGAGAAAGTAAAAAAATCATTATTTAATTTGTAATAAATAACGGTTTTAATAAATTTACATAATGATCTCTTATAGAATATTCAGCAATCTGTGTTGCTTCAGATATGAGCGCTTGGGTTAAAATTGATCTTTGATGCTGATTTTTAGCTATTAGTTTATCGGCAAGATATATTATAGCTCCTGTTAATATAAATGGGTTTCGGCCTCCACGATGCCAAGCTGAAAGTTGATTTAAGATCTCTCGACATTTTTTAGATAATTCAATCCGATATTCTTGTTTAGACCAATTAACACACTTTTTAGTTAATCTTTTTTCTAAATCATCATGATTCATTACATCATTTACTAATCTACTTATATAATCTTCACTCCTATGCGGTGTAGAATTTTTACTCAAATGTTTCTTATATTTAACTCCATCTCTCAATATAAGCCTAGGATTCACCCTATGTCCAAAATTTTGAAACGCTCTTGATATCTCGTTTATTGTTATTGGAGCATTATGAAATTCTTTTCTTGCTGCATAGAAAATACAAAATGCAATTAATGAAATATTATTTATTACTTTCTTTTCTCTCCGCACTATTCTTTTATAAAAGTAAGCGGCATTATTCCGAATATTCTTATTTAAATTTAAGTAAGTGGATATTTTATTTAGAATATTAAAAATTCTATACTCAGTTTCATGATTCTTAATTCTTAGGAATTGAGCATAATTTTTCTTTAACCTTCTATATAGTTTCTGTTCATTTGGTGGAAGAAGTTTTCCTGATTTATCTTTAAGATACTTGGAGTTTTCATAATCTATAAAGGTTCCTAATCCGCCAATAAAATCAGTTCTTTCTCCCAGAGATACGTATTGCTTACTTAAATTTCCCTTACTTTGGCTTTTATTAAATATATATGAAGACTCTTTAAAAAAATTATCATGAACCAACCCACATTCTTTACAAATCGATTCAAAACTAGTATGAATAATATTACCGCCACATTCATGACATTTTTTTATCTCTTCAGAAAAATGTGTCTTTTGTACCATTTTGCATCATTTAATTAATTAGTTTATAATTAATTGAAACAAGCTACATTTTATCTCAATTTTTAGAAATGATTATTCTATGCCGTAAAACTCTATTATCCTAGAGTGTAATTTAATTTTACAGGTAAAGAGAGAGAGATAATTGCAAATAAAAACATTGTAATTTAAATCTTTTTTTTATTATGAAATTTAGGTTAAAAAATGACTCAAATTACAAAAAATTTCAAGGATATTGAGAAATTTCATCAACAACATATAGAGATATTGCATTATATTAATAAAAAATTAAAAGAGGTTATCAGAGACAAACGTCAAATCACTTACTCTGACATAATTAATTATATAATTAAGGAAAATATTAAGGGAGATATTTGTACTCAAATTATTATTTGGTGTAATTCTAATATTCGAAGGGGTAATTTCTTTATTGACTTTTAAATAAGATTAAATATACAAATACTCAAATTATACTTAACTTTTTTTGAATAATCATAGATTGGATTTTAATAATATATTTAATACGAATAAATATAAAAAATTAAAAAATTATTATAAATATGTAATTATAATAATAGGTAATAACATCATTAAAATTAAGTTTAAAATATTTAAGCAAAATATAAATCGAATCACTACGATAATCAAAGAATCTGAATATACACTCTAATAACAAGAAATTAAGGTAGATTTTTAAATGGTCCGATGGACAGCAGATCATAACATATATATAAAAATTCTTTATTGGGGAATGGGGGGTTCTGGTAAAACAACAATCGTAGATACGCTATACAGATTAACTAAAGAGCAAAAGAAAGACATTACTCCTAAAGGAAATTTAACTAAAATTTCAATGGCTAGTGGATCAACACTTTATTTTGATAGGGGAATTTTTCAATCTACTAAACAAAATAAAGTATATTACCATGTTTATACAGTTGCAGGCCAAAGTAGATTTTCACCTTTAAGAAAAAAGATATTTAAGGGTACTGATGGAGTAATCTTTGTAGTCGACTCCCAAACACACTTTTTTGAAGATAATATTGAATCATTAAAAGAATTGAAAAATATCACCAGGGGAAAATTAATTAAAGAAATACCAATGATTACAATGCTAAATAAGCAAGATTTAAATGAGGTTATTGGAGAAGAGGACTTTAAACAGGTGCTTAAAGAAGAAAAATTATGGTTTGAACCAGACAATGAATTATATATTTGGAATCCAATAATTTATAAAACATGTGCACTATGGGATAAACATAAAGAAATTTATAGAAGTTTTAGTGAGTGTGCAAGAAGAACAGGCTTATATCAAATATATGGGGATGGAAAAGCGCCTGGAGGCGAAAATTTTAGAAAAGAGGCTCCAGATTTTTAGAAAATTATTTTTAAATTTAAAAATCTATTAATTAGATCATCAATATTGAATTTTTAATCTTTGCATCTAGTTTAAATAATAAATTATTTCAATAAACTTAAAGAATGATAGGGATTCCCTAAGGTTGTAAAAATCAATGAAATAACAAATAAAAATGACCTAATCTAATATAGGAATGAAAAATTATAGTTACATTGATGATTATATAAACCTTACTCTTTCTATATAAGTTGTTTTATCAATTTAATAATTTATATATATTTTGATGAATTTAATAACATATTCTTAATATTTGAAGTTAAAAAGAGTATTTAAATTGGGACTTTACAATAGTATAAAAGAGGATCTACCTGAACAGTTTTCGATATTTCAGATAATGGGTATTTTGGGAATAAATGCTACAGAAGTTAGGAAAGTGAGAAATTTATTGAAACAATTTAGCATTCAAGGGTATATAACAAGAATATCAAAGAATATGTATAAGAAAATAGAAAAATAAAGATTAATTTGTTAAACTCATATTGATAGTTAGCTCTGGAAATATAAAATTTATCAATTTATTAAACGCATCTAATATTCCTTGCCCCTTAACTGCAACAGTTTTATTTATTGAAACATATTTGAATCGATTTGAATCAATTATTTGTAAAAATTGATTCTCATCGAATTTCATTCTATCAACTAAATCACACTTATTTAATGAAATAATTATAGGTATATTGTAAATTTGGGCCCCAAACATAGATCTTAATTCATTCCAAGACCTTAAATTATATTTTTTATACTCTAATCGTGAATCAACCACAAAAATTAATCCATCTACACCATTTAATGTCGCGGGCCGAGTACTAGCATAAAAATCTTGACCTGTTGCAGAATAAATTAAGAATTTTAGACTCCAATCAGCACCTTTAAAATTTAGAACTCCAAAATCAAAAAATAATGTTCTGCCGACTGAACTATCTATGGATTTTAACTTTTCTCCTTTATTAAAGTACGAAAAGAGGTATTTGATAGAGGTTGTTTTTCCTGACATAGCAGGACCATAATATACTAATTTAACTTGCAATATTTTATTTTCATAATCAAAAATCATACTATATTCTAACCCCACATTGATTGCATACTATCAAGAGCGTTAACTTTTTTTCCATTCTCAATAACCATAGAGAAATCTTCACCCCATTCCTCATAAATAAATGATATCACTCTCTCTAAAGGAGCTTCTTCATAATCAATAGTCTCTAACAAGGTTTTATTACCTATTTTTGTATTAATTTCAATACTGCTTAATAAATTTAAACGAGAAAGTATAAAAAAGGCTCTCTTTGAACCAGAAAAAAATTTTTGCATTTCTGTTTTTATTATATTTTTTTTTAACTCCTTTTTCTCAGTTTCAAAATCTAATAGAGTATTCATCAAATCTTTATCTATATCATTAAATTTAGTCTTTTCATTTAATACTCTCATCATTTTTGCTATAGCTTTCTCTGTATCTTGCGAAATTTTTTGTAAGAAATTCTGTTCTAGTGTAAGATCAATATTTTTTAAGTTATTCCCTTCTAACTCAACTGAAATCTTGTCTGAATATAATTTGATAATTAAAAAACTTTCCATCTTCTTTCTAAAACTATTTCTTATTTTTGATGTTTTATCTTTTTTTTGTGGAACTTCAAATCCTATTATCCATGAATGAAATCTACTAAATTGATTTAAAGCTTTTAATGAAACGCTGCATGGACATCTAATATGAGCTCTTTCAGAATTATAGTCAATATTTTCATTTTGAATTAAATTTTCATATTCAGATACAGATATAAAATCGGTATAAAAAACAATTTCCTTTCTAAAATGTATTAATTCAGATAGTTCTATTAAGAAATTATTTATATCCTCAGAGGAATCTCCAAAAACAATTATTGGAATTCTATTTAGAAGAGAATAAAAAATCAATGATGCTTCGTGTCTTTTTAAAGTATCAAGAATCTTAAAAAAATTCATTTTCTCACCTAGATTATTTAATTACAAGTTCCCCTAATAAGGTTTTTATGTCAAATGTTCTATGATCTTGTATTTCTGAAGCTTCTTTTATAAGATTATTTATTTTTTTAGAAAACTGAGGTAGTATAAGTCTTATTAAACCTAATCTTTGTCTAGATTTTCCAATTTCGGTGCTAAATATTGATTTTCCCAAACCATAGATAAACTGATAGCTACTTTCGCAATCAAGTAATATGCTATCGGCATTCATTTTTTTTAATAACCATGCACATCTATTTGCGGTTTGAAAAAGTGAATAACTCATTGCAGAAACACTATCTAATTGATACATAGGAAATTCATGACTTTTTTGTATTTTCGATGCAATAAAACCTCCCTCAATTGTAATATAAGCATATTTTAGATCGGGGACAGCGGTATTGAAATTATTAAGAACTTTTCTTAATTCGATTGAGATTCTCTCAGAGAAACTCAATGAAAAAGGAGAAAGCTTACAATCCAAATCATCATTTTCCTTAATGTTAAAACCTTGTATTATATTTTGAATTTTTTGATCATCGAATTGAATAAGTGGAGGTTTAAATGACTCACCAGATGTAATTAGGGATGTTTTTATATTTTTTAGGCACTCTCCTGTCTGTAAAAAAATTCCTCCTAAATTTGTATCTGGTTGGGCGGTGATTGCTATAAAATACTCATGTCTATTATCTAATATTCCTTGTTCTATTATTAGATTATTTAGAGAATAGTGAATTGGACTATTTAATGGAGCTATCAGTATCTTAGCTTTTCTACCTTCAATCAAAATATATTTTAGATCATTTGGGTGCAGATGAATACCGACATTAAAAATTGCACTAGTAGCAGAACTTACATTAAATATCTCATCTTTAGAAAACCATACTCCAGAGGATTGAATTGGATTCCCATCTCTTTGTGTCAATACAGCATTTTCAACACCTTTCAACTGTTTAATCTGATCTAAGTGAATTCCAATTTTTTCTTTTAAATCCATTATTAGTCGTTTTATCTCTTTTATATTTTTGTACCAATAAGTTCTTATTTAGATTTTTAAACTACGAAAATTTATAAGAAAATACAATTAATTGGAAAAAATAACAAAATTTAAAATTCATAGTACTTTAATTATTAATTAGCATTCGCATCTTTTCCGGTGTGAGCTTGGATTACGGTATGAATCCGTTAAATGAAGAGTTGCTTCTTAGATGCGATATAAAAAATGTAGTTATAATTTTATGAATTATAACTGAAAAAAGTAAAATTAAGAACTCCATTGAAATTTAATTCCAATTTTAAGTGAAT
>Ga0307433_1000451_pt1 | contig 32066 bp, 21 predicted proteins | sample SalMarWE160210MG_FD_202166 | JGI IMG/M metagenome (GOLD analysis project Ga0307433, IMG submission 202166) | Salt marsh sediment microbial communities from the Plum Island Ecosystem LTER, Massachusetts, United States - WE1603-210 | ecosystem: Environmental > Aquatic > Marine > Intertidal zone >... | reverse complement strand
AATCCCTCCTGGGCATTGGTCCCCCGTCACCCCAACCCTCTCCCGCCATGAGGAGAGGAACTGACTGCCCCCTCACCCCAACCCTCTCCCGCAAGGGGAGAGGGAGTATTCTCTTCCCGCCTCGCCGATGATCTCGAGCAACCGGACCAGCGACAGGTTCAGCGTGATGTCGGCATCCAGGTCAGCGCGCGACCGGCCGGCGGCAAGGTCTATGGCCTGGCGCGCTGCATCCAGGATGTGTTGGACACGCACCGCGTCAGTCGGCGGCATACTGCACCTCGGCGTGCGCGACGACATCGTCGCGGAAGTACCGGCTCAGGTCTTCGGCCGTGCGGAGGTCCACCTTGCGGTCCCCCGCCAGCGCCGACAGTTCCTCCTGCATGTCGTGCAGCGCAAAGAACCCGGGAACGTGCCCCGGCTCAAACTCGACCAGCACGTCGATGTCGCTCTCGGGGCCAAAGTCACCACGCAGAACCGAGCCGAACAACGACAATCGGCGGATGTGACGCCGGCGACAGAAGTCGGCAATCCTGTCACCGGCAAACACTGTGACTTTGTCCGTCATCCTCTTCTGCCCCTTGTGAGCATCGTGCCTGCACCGGTGCCAGCATACCGCGTCCGTCACAGAACGCAAGCGCGCGGCCCGGCTCAGTTGTAGGTGAACCAGGCCGTCGCCGTGCAGTCCTTGTCGGCGGTCACGCGCACCCAGTGGGCGCTGAAGCCGGCGGGGAACTCGTGGTGGACGTAGCCGTTGGGCGGGACGGAAATCTTCTCGTACACCTTCCACGTGCCGTCGCCGACGAAGTCGACCTCGACGGTGAATTTGACGTCGGCGTCGGTCTCGTGCGCGAGGTGCAGGCATTTCTGGTCGAAGCCGGTCATCAGGTACGCTTCGGAGGGCCGGCCGGCCTTGACGTCGGCCTCTCGCCACACGCCGCCGGACCCCTTGGGCTTTCCGAACCGCCACAGGTCGTCGGTCTTGAGGAACACGAGGTTCGACTGCGGTTGTCCGGCGAGCAGGTTTCCGCCGCAGGCCGTGGCCTGGTCGCCCGCCAGGACGGTCAGGCCGCGCCAGGAACAGAAGTCGGGAATCATCCTGAGGTGCACCGAGATCGGCTTCAGCGCCCACGGCCGGCCGTTGTAGACGAGGGATGAGAGTTCGTAGAACATGCCGTGGGCGTGCATGAGGAACCGTTCGGTCTCGACCTCGCGGATGCGCGGCCACTCGGTAAACCAGGCGTGGTCGAACGAGTGGCTGGCCTTCGGCAGACGGTAGGTGGACCACTTGCCCTTCGCGAGCACCTTGAGGATGGCCGACGTCGGGTCCCAGCCGGTGGCGAAGATGGTGCTGCGTGTGCCCATGACCTCGCAGAAGGCGGTCTTCTCGAGGATGGTCCAGGTTTTGCCGTCCCATTCGGCGAGGCGGCCGTCGTGTTTCTTTCCGAGCACGTCTTCCTCGGCATAGGAGTTGTTGGCGACGACGACGCGGCCGGCGCCCGTGAACCCGCCCTTGAAATGGCACGGGCCCTTGATGGCCAGGTCCTTCTTGACGTTGGCCACCTGCCTGGCTTCGAGCGAGCGGACATCGACCTCGAACAGCAGGCCTTCCATGGTCAGGAAGTAGACCTTGTCGGCCTTCTCCTTGAGGTGGGTCATCGTGGCGGTCAGGCGGTGGCCCTGGATAGCCTTGCAGGTCCGGACGTTGCGCTTCATGTCGATGAAGTGGGGCCCGATGATGCACTGCTTCGACTGGGGATGGATCATGCGGTTGGCGAAGGTGCCGACGACGCTCTCGGGGCGTTTCGTGATGCGCAGATGCGGGTCGATCTCAAACAAGCCCGTCCCGGAGCCACGGATGTGGGCCACGTACGTGACCATCCACAGGCGGTCGGCCCACGGCATGAGGGCGCCGATGCCGGTCTCCGAGCCGGGAACCTCATCCACGCTGACCGCCAGGTGCGGAAAGATGCCGCTGATACTGGTCGGCATCGTGTCTCTCGCTGCGGCGCGCGGCTGTGCGCCGGCCGGCTGCTCCGCCATCTCGGCCTCGGTCGCAACGACCGGTCCCACGGCGATAAAGAACATCAGCACGGCAGCGGCCGGCGGAAAACGGCTTGGCATGGGTACCCCCACGTCCTGGTCACTCGAGGCTTGCGCGGCGTCCTCGGCACGACTCCATCTCAGGTTCCGCCCATCTCACAAAGGATGACGCTGATCCGGTCTTGCAGTTCAGGCAAGCGAGTCTCAACCGCCGACCAGACAACGTCGTTGTCGATGCCGAAGTAGCGGTGGACCAGGATGTTTCTCATGCCAATGATGTCGCTCCAGGGGACCTCCGGATGCTGCTCCCTGAACTCGGCAGAGAGCGCACGTGCGGCCTCTCCGAGCAACTGAAGGTGGCTTCGAATCCAGTTCCGGATCAGTTCATCCTGCTCGAAGGTCGCGCGTCCCCTGGCAGCATACTTCTGAACCTGAGCGATGGCCTCCGCCATATCGACGAGTCTTTCATGGTCGTTTCTCAAAGCGGCACCGCCTCGGCGAGAACCCGGTCGCGGATGCGCGGACGCAGACCGCGCTCCGTGACGACGTCCACCGAACACCCCAGCAGGTCTTGAAGGTCCATGAGGAGTCCGCCCATATCGAGGAGGCTGCGGCCGGGTTCCATGTCCACCAAAACGTCCACGTCACTAGCCGCATCGGCGTCCCCGCGAGCGACCGAACCGAAAACACGAATGTTCTTGGCGCCGTGCCGGGCGGCCATGCGCAGGATCTCATCATGCTTTTCCGTCAACAGATGCTGCACCTTCGTCACATTCCACCTCCTTGCCCGACCCGTGGCGTGGTGCTGCGGCCGGGTCACCCGCCGTTTCTGCGGCGGACTCGAACGAACTTCACCGGTCCTGCCTGCCCCAATCGTACGGAATCTCGTCGGTGTGGGCGGGCAGGCGGTGTTCGTCGGGGTCGGCCCGGTTGTACGGTTCGGTGGGCACGTTGACGATCATCGCTTCGCCGGTGGAGATGCACTTGAACCCGTGGTACACGCCGGCCGGGATGCGCAGGCGAATCGGGTTCCACACACCCATGAAGAACTCGTTCGTCTCGCCGTTGGTCGGCGACCCCTCGCGCCCATCGTACAGGGCCACCTTCATCATTCCCTGAACGCAGATGAAGTTGTCGGTCTGCTTCTTGTGGTAGTGCCAGGCCTTGACGACGCCCGGCCAGGCGGTCGTCAGGTAGACCTGGCCGAACGCCTCGAAGTCGTCCTCGTCGGAGCGGAACATTTCCATCAGGCGTCCTCGCTCGTCGGGAATCGCTTTCAGTTGTGTGACACGAACGCCGTCAATCATGGCCGTCTTGCTCCCTCACGTGGGATCCCGCCGCCCAACCGATGCATCTGCAGTGCGTGACCATGCCGGTGCCCACCCTGAGACGTGCTCGCGCCATGGTAGGCGTCTCGGGCGGCAGATTCAACCCCCCGGCGGCCGGCGATGGACCCGCCACGGCCGGCGCAGGCGGCACGAGCAGGCGACCGCACCGTCACCCGACCGCCGTTTGCCTCAGCGTTGCCGCCTCTCGCCAGGCGATGCCGGACGCGAGATGACGGTGGTGGTCAACTTGCCCTCGGCGTCCTTGACGTACTTCGTCTCGTACACGATACCGGCGTGGTGGGTGCAGCGTACGATGGGCGGCCCGGCGGGTTTGCGCCACACCAACTCGTAACTGGGAGCGCCGCTCCGCGACGTGTCGTGGGGGCATCGGAACAGGTCCTTCAGGCTCTCGCGGTCGGTGATCTTGGTCTTGATGCCCGCCACCGTCACGGTCCACCCGCCGAGGGCGCCGGTGAGGGCGGCCTTGCGGAGGGTCGCCATGTCCTTGAGGGTCTCCGGCTGCTTCATGGCCATGAGGACCCAGTCTCCGAGCATTCCCATCTTGGCGCGGCAACTGAGGCCGCCGGTCGGTTGGAGGTCTTTGATATAGGCCTGCCACCCCTTCTCGAAGGCGGGGATGTTCGACCCGAGCGACCGCGCCCACGCCTGCTCCGAGGACTCCCCGCGCGACAGGTAGTAGACGTACTGCAGGAGCGGTCCCCGGTACTTGCCCTTCTCGCCCTGTTCCAGGTAGTGGACCATCGACCATGCTTGCGGATACTGGATGGCAGCCTGCTTCGGCTGCGCCGTGATGGCCCCGCTCCACTCGCCGTACGTCATGGCCAGCATCTTCGGGATCGGTATCAGTTTTCCGTCGCGCAGGGCTCCCTTGAGGATGTTCACCGTCACCATGGGGGCCTGTCCGATGATGAGTTTGCCCTTGCTGAACCTTGCGTTCTGGAAGAAGACGGCCAGCCCCTCGTTGAACCAGACCGGACACGTGTCGCCGATGAACTGCCCGACGAACTGGTGGGTGCCTTCATGGCGAAGGGTCTCGAGCGTCGCGTCCAGATCGGCAGGCGACCCCCACGCGCCGAGCGTCGTGCCCGTGTACAGGCCCCGGGTTCCCTTGGCCTTGGGGCCGAGGGCCTTGAGGTACCGGTCCTCGGTCCGGAAGACCTGGATCGTCATCCGCCCGATGGCCGAGGCCGGCCTGGTCTTGCTCATGCGGCCGTAGAGTTCCCGGAAGAGGGCTTCCTGCTGACTGGCGATGACCTGTGCGGCCCCCGGCTCGTAGTCGGTCTCGAGTTGGTAGTGGGGCGTCTCGACGTACCAGAGGTCGCCGTATTTCTTGATCGGCCAGCCGCGGCCCGCCCCGCCGGCGGCGCCGCCCACGGCCGTCACTGCCAGGACGGCCAGCGCGCCGGCGACGAGCCATCGGGCTTGCCGGCGATTGGTCATGCCCCTGTCTCCTGCCCGGCCGGTCTCATTCTGCCGCCCCGGCGCCAGCAGGGGGGTGTGCCAACTTTTCCTGGCGCGGCGGGATGGGGCGAGGCTGAGGGGAAAGCATGAGTTGGGTCTACTTTTGCGATCAAACGGGGCTGTTCCCGTTTGATCAGCAAAGCGTTCGGGCACCGGGATCCTGCGCCGCAAGCGGCACGGCATTCTATACAAAACCAGACGACGGGTTTTGTATAGAATATAGACCCAACTCATGCTTTCCCCTCAGTCTCGCCCGACCGCCGGAAATTGCTGCCCCCGGGCGGGGCTCCGCCGCGCGCAGCATCGGGCGTCACGTCCGCGGCCACTGGGTGTCCTTCGGGAGGCCGGGCGCCGGGCGCAGGCCGCGCTCCCACTGGCGCAACATCGCCCGGTGCTCGGCCAGGACGGTTGCCATCGTCGCCTGGCCCGCCAGGTTCCGCGTTTCACCGGGGTCCGCCTGTCTGTCGAACAGTTGCTCGACCGGGTCGCCTCGGTACACGACGTACTTGTACCGCCGGGTGCGGATCATGCGAGCGTCGCTGAGTTCGGCGGCAACGTACGTGCGCCACGCCGTGTCGCGGCCCTCCAGAAGCGGCCGCAGGCTCCGGCCGCGCACGTGGGCCGGCGGCTCGATGCCCACGTAGTCGCAAACGGTCGGCACCACGTCGAGCCCCGACACGAGGTGGTCGGCGTCGACCACGTCGGCCCGTACGTGCCCGGGGTACGCTACGATCATCGGCACCTTCTCGGCTGCGTCGTAAAAGGAACTCTTCCGGACCATCTGATGGTGCCCGAGCCCCTCGCCGTGGTCGGAGGTAAAGACGACCAGCGTGCCTGCGGCGTGGCCGGTCTGCTCCAGTGCGTTCAGGAGGCGGCCGATTTCGGCGTCCACCATCTCGATATGTCGGTAGTACGCCCACCGGTAGTACCGCCAATGGAGCGGCGACCAGTTTCCCTTGGTCGAACCGGGTTCGTTCCGGTCGCGTTGGGTGCGGAGCCTGGCGGGTTCGTTGCGGTCGTACTCGAAGTTGGCGGGCAGCGGCGGGAGGTCGTCCGCCAGTTCGCCGTAGCGGAGCCGCCCGGGGTCGGTCTGGTTCAGCCTCAGCCACTGGCAGATGTCGTGAGGCTGGAAGAACGATGCCACCATCAGGAACGGCCGGTCCTTCTTCGAGCGACGCCGCAGATACCCTTCGCAGGCCAGCGACGTGCTGGTGTCGCCGAGGTTCCCCTGGCCGTCCACCCCGGGCGTCAACACCGTGAAGCCCGGCACCGCGTGGGTGAAACTACTCGGCAGGTGCCACTTGCCCACGTAGACCGTCTCGTAGTCCGTGTGCTGACGGAACCACTGGCCGATGTTGGGGATGGAGTCGTGGATCGGCCGTCCGTTCCGGTACACGCCGGTCTCGCTGGGCATGCGGCTGGTCCAGAGCGAACTCCGGGCCGGCGAGCACAGCGGATACGTGCTGTGCGACTCCATGAACGTGACGCCTCGGCGGCAGAGACCGTCGAGGCCGGGCGTCTTGGCGTGTCTGCAGCCTCGCGCCGCGATTGTCGCGATGTGCTGCTGGTCGGTCATGACGAGCAGGACGTTCGGCCCCGACTTCTTCGGGCTCGGCCCGGCGCCCGCCGGCAGCGCCCGGACCGCCGACGCCGCAACGGCGCCCACGCCGGCCTGGAGCAGCCGGCGGCGAGAGAGGGTCGGCCGACCGGCGCCCGATCGGCCGCGCGCGGGTGGGTTTGTGCCTGGCGGCATGGTTATCTCCGAACCCCGGTTGTTGCGTGCCGGCGCGGTTCGTCCTACGACGCGCCTGCGACCTTGGCGGGCTGCGGATCGAGGATGTACGCCCGCGGCCCGGTGGTCACGAGCAGCAGGCGGTGCGCATCGTCCAGCCAGTACTCATACGGATACACGCCGCGGCCCACCTGCGTGAACTGGTGGAGCGATCGTTTCTCGGGCCCCCACGTCACGTTCCGCTTGCCGCCGTACCAGAGCCGGTGATCCTTTTTCAGCACGCTCAGCCCCTCGAGCACATGGAACCGTAGCGGCGGCTTGCGCTCCAGCGGCAGCCGCTGGACGGCCTCGAACAGGCACCAGTCGGCGGTCACCGGCGAGGGCACCTCCTGCCGGTGCCGGGCGCCGTCGGCCGTGGTCTCCCACGTGGTGCCGCTGATGCGTCCGGCCGCTTCCGCGTCGAAGGGCGGCAGGCCGTCCATGTGGGCGCCGGAGAAGGCGCTCGTCAACGTCCACTCGGTGAGCGAGGCAACGGCGTCGGTCGTGGACCGCACGGTCGCCCGGATCGTGTGCCGCTTGCCCTGGCTGTTCAGAAGCGTCTGTTGAACGGTCATCCGCTGCCCGTCCGGGCGGACCTTGCGGTCGATGCGAAGAGTGCCCGTGTTGCGATTGCCGCGCTCGCGGTGCCCGTAGCAGGTCCAGATTCGGAAGTGTGCCGTCCAGTCGGCGGCCGGGTCGAAGCGCGCGGCGGGGGGCGGGTGCGCCTTCAGAGCGCCGATCTCGGTCATGACCGTCGGGTCCAGGGGATGCTTCACGGGCGACTTGTCGCTCTTCTTCTTGGCCACAACCATCTCCCCGGTTGGCGTGCGGACGCACCGGTGACCGGAGACCATCATACTCGCTTCAGCGGTTGCACTTCAAGCCGGCTGTCGGTCAGGGGCTAACATGACGGACCCGTCAGGCGCGGTTGTATAAAGGCCATCACGGTCTCCCAAAAGCAAACGAAATCCGCGTTGGCTGCCTGTATCAGGAACGGGGCTTGGCGGCCCTGGAAACGGGCAAATGTTAAGTTGGGCAACTTGGCAAAAAGGGCGAACAGATTCGGCCGAATTTCCACCTCAGAGTTTTTTCGGAATCCCCCCGAAGCGATGCCCCCGACGAGCGTAACTCACTGTAAAATAAGCACTTACGATACACAGGCCGAGCCCGCGGAACACTCAAGCCGGGCGGTTCAAGCGTCGATAGGACAACCGGGAGGGGAGGCCCAAACAGACGAGCCGTTCAGACGTGGAACCAAGGGGGCGTAACCCGGCAGGCATCTGGCTGACCCACGCCTTTGACAGCACCGGGCGCCGCACGAAGTAGCGGGAGCAGAGATGATGGCCAGTGACGACCGCAAACTCATGAAGCAGCACCTCGAAGGCGACCTTGCCTTCGGCCGTACCGACCATCCGCCGTTCGCCGAAGCGCCGGACATGGCCGACACCCTCCGATTCCTGGAGAAGGTCAGCCGCATGCCCGACATCCGCTTCGACAAGGTCCGGCAGATGCGCGAACTCATTGCCCGGGGCAACCTCGAGACCCCCGAACGCATCGAAGCGACCGTGCGGCGGCTCATGGACGACTTGGGGCTCTAGCCGCGTCGGCCGGCGCCCCTTTATCAGGAGGTCGGAATCGCAGGACGTTGGCAGTCGGGCAGGGAGCCGGGTCGGCGCGGGGCCGTCCCGGCTCTGCTTTCAGCACCTTCGGCGGGCCTACCGTCCCGGCCGGTCGCTTGAGGCATACAGCAGGATGTTTGCCGCAACGGCCTGGGCGTCGCCGGCCTGGTAACCTCGGCACATGCACGCCTGGTACGGCGTGGCCGAGAAGACGACGTCGAGCGGCGAGTAGACGCCCACCATCCGGTCGCCGTCAAAGAGGCCGTGCAGTTCGGCCTCGGGGCGGCCGGTGCGAACCACCTTGAGGGCCCGGCGGAACCGGACGTTCGTCGTCAGGTTGAATCCGTTGGGCCCGCCCATGCGGCCGCTCATCATCGGGTGCCCCTTGGCGAGGAGGGTGACCTGCCATCCCGCCTGCTGGGCGAGTTTTCGGGCCGACCCGTTGAAGTCAAACGACCCGCCGGCAGCCTCCATCCACAGGAAGCCGCCCTTGGAGGCGAACGCCTTCAGGGCCGCCACGCCGCCGGCGTCCATGTCGAAGGCCCGGCTGCCCGTCAGATAGGCCACGTCGTTGCCGCTCAGGGCGTTCGGCGCCACGCCTGCCTCGTCCACCTCGACCGAGAGGCCGGCCTTGTCCCTGGCGTATTTCACCACCCGGTCGAAGCCTTTGTAGCGGCCGCCCACGTTCCAGTCTCCGGGGTGCTTGACGCGGGCGACGCGGAGGCTCTTCTTGGGTCCCGCCGCCACCGACTGTTTTTTGTAGCGGTCGTCGGGCTTCGGCTCGCGTGCGGCGAGTTTCGCCCGCAGGGGCGCCGCGTCGGTCGTATAGGCGACCAGGTTGATGCCCCAGTTGAAGAGGTACCCGCGTGAGGCGTACGCCTTCTGGTGCCAGGGGCAGGAGATGTCGTCGCCGGCGTAGAAGAGGAAGGTGCGGAGCCCGTCATCGAGGCCGAGGATTTCGGGCCGCTTCTTCAGCCTGTACGGGTCGGTGAAGGAATGATGGTCGGGTCCGAGCGGTTTGAGTTTCCATTCCGGCCAGACCTCGGCGATGAACTCCTGGAACCACTTTCTGACGTTCGCGTTGCCGCACGACGCCTCGAACAGGATCGTGCCGCCCGTGTCGGTGAACTGGCGGAGTTTGGCCTTGGCCTTCTCGTCGAAGGGCGGCGGCCCTTCGGGCGTGATGAACAGGATCGGCGCGTCGTGCAGTTCCGCGACGGGCGCCTTGAGGTTCACGATCTGCCAGTGGCAAATCTGCTCCTTGTTCTTCGAGATGTACCCGGTCAGGTTGTGGATGTCGCGGCGGTGGTTGTTCCAGAGACCGTCGAACTCGAGTTTATTAAACAGGATCGGCCCGCGGCCCTTGTACAGAAACATGACAGCGAAACATGTTGAGACCAGTTCGCCGTAATGACCGTTCCACGCGCCGCTGCCCTGCTGGGCCTTGAGCAGGTGTGTGGCGATCTCCTTGAACCAGTCGTGTGTGCCGAAGTACTTGTACCCGGCGGCCGCGCCGACGCGCTCCACGCTGTATTGCCAGTAGTGGACGCGTCCCTCTCGCCGCTCTTTGCCGTTGGGGTTCGTGGTGGCCTTGAAGTGCTTCTCGAGCCACCCCAGCGCCTTGTCGACCCGGCGGTCGATGTCGGTGTTCCGCGCGCCGGAGCGCCCCCCGGCACACGGGCACCCGCTGGCCACGTCGAGATTGTCGAGCGTGATGAAGACCGTGGCCAGGCCGGCCGCCGTCATCGAGCCGTAGCCATCGGCGTCGGTGCGATTGATGTAACTCCAGGACCCGTCGGTGTGCTGGCTCTGGAAGTACCTGGCCTGGGCCCGCTGCCAGGTCCTCCTCGGGATCTCGACGCCGGCCAGGCTGGCCTCGCGGAGCGCCAGGATCACCAACTGCGAGTTCGACAGGTCCTCGTACACGCGGCTGCTCTTGTTGCCGGACATGCCGGTGTACCCCCACCCGCCGTTCGGCCCCTGAGTGGCCACGATCCACTGGACGTCGCGTTTGAGGGCCGCGCGGATGAGGTCCCGTTTCTTGCCGATGAGTTTGTTCTGGACGTGTGCCAGCGCCATCACCCGGCAGCAGATGGCGTAGGTGTAATCGAGGGGACGGGCGATGATGGTGTCCAGCGCCTTGGCCACGTACTCGCGGTTCGGGTGTTCGCCCGTGTAGATGAGCGTCAGCAGCGCCAGTTCCGAATGGCCACACGCCTGCTGGGCGTGGCCGTATTTCTTCTCCTTCCACGAGCCGTCCGTCTGCTGCTGCTTGATCAGGTACTGGACGCCCTTTTCGATGGCCCTGCGGACCGACTCATCGCTCACGCCGGCCCGCCTTGGCGTCGGCCTCGCCGCCAACACCGACGATGCCGTCACGAGCACCGCAAGGCAAATCGCCACCCACACGCGTTTCATGCGCACGCTCCCGTCCTTCCCACCATACTGGACGCTCCGGCCCCGGCTGGATTCACCTGCCGACCGTACCCATTTATCGACAGAGTACACCATAGAATACGAACAAAGCGAGGCTTCCGCAAGCCATTTGCCGCCGAGCCCCCTGCAGCAAAAAGGTACCAGGTACCTTTTTGCGACACGTTGCAGCGCCCCAACGAGTCTGCTAGACTCCGTTTACCTCGCCCGTCGGAGAACGCCGATGGCAAAGCGGATATGGCTGTGGGCGCTCGGCCTCGCCGCCGTTGCGGCCGCGCCGCACGCGGCCGGGGGGGAGGTCGTTTTCGAGAATCCCCGCGTCCGCGCCGTCCTGGGCCACGACGCGGTCTGGCGATCCCTCCTCGGCAAGGCCTGCAACACGGACCACTGTGCCGCCGGCGCGAAGGTGCGTTTCGCCGCCGCCAGGGTCGGCGGCACGTGGCATCAGGCGAACGCCGCACGCCGCACCGGCGACCGGCTGACGGTCGGCTTCGCCGGCGTCGACACCCGTCTGGTCTATGTCGTCACGGCCGCCCCCGACTGGATCGCCTTCAGGCTGGAGAAGGTCGAAGGGGTGCGGCCGACGCATCTCGTGCTCCTGCGCCTCGGCGTCACGCTGACCGAACACGTCGGCCCGCGTCTGAACGGCGGCTGGGACGACGCCTGCGCCGTCTGCCTGGCGGCCACGAGCCTCCGGGCCGAGGGCAAGGCCCGGCGGCGCAGCGGGCATGCCGAACTCGCCTGCTCGACGCAGGACGCACCCGGCCCGCCGCTCGAGGGGGCCGGCGCGGCGCTCGTCGCGGCCCCGACGCCGGACCTGCGCGGCATCCTCCGGCGCCTGGCCGCAGCCTGCGACCTTCCGAGGAACGAAGGCGCCGGCACGCCGTCGAAGGACCTGCCGCCGGCGCGCGGCTCGTACTGGTTTCTCCGATTCGGCGAGGCCGACGCCCGGAAGGTCATCGACCTGTGCCGCCGGACCGGCTTCCGCCAGGTGATGATGCTCTCGCATTCCTGGTGCCGCACGGTCGGCCACTACACGTTCAACAAGGCGGCCTACCCCGACGGAATCGAGTCGCTGAAGCGAACGGTCGGGCGGCTGCACGAGGCGGGCATCCGTGTCGGCATGCACTGTTTCGCGTCGAAGATCTCGAAGACCGACTCTTACGTCACGCCCGTGCCCGACCGGCGGTTCTGGGTGGACCGGACGGCAACGCTCGCCGAGGCCGTCGACGCCGAGGCGACGACGATCCGGGCCGCCACGGACCTTCGCGAATGGCCCGGCAGCCCCGTCGCGAAGCAGAAGACGTGGGAGGGCGGCGTGGCGAAGCACCAGGAGACGATTCTCGACGACGAGATCGTCCGGTACCGCTCGATCGGCCCCGAAGGCACGTGGAACACCTTTCTCGGCTGCGAGCGCGGCGCCTGGGGCACACGCCCTGCCGCGCACAAAGCCGGCGCCGCCTGTCGCCACTACGGCGTTGACGGATGTATCAACGGCTACATCATCGACCAGGAGACGCCGCTGCTGGACGAGGCCACCGGCCGCCTGGCACACATCTTCAACACGTGCGGGTTCGACATGGTCTACTTCGACGGAGGCGAGGACGTGGACCGTCGGCGGTTCACGCACTACGTCTCGAAGTTCCAGGCCACGGCCATGAGCAAGTTCACGAAGCGGCCGATTATCCACATGGGCACCATCATGACCCACAACCTCTGGCACTCGTTCACGCGAAGCGGCACCGTGGACACGTACGCGAACACGATCCGCGGCCGCCTCATCGCCGGCGGCACGTGGGACCGCTTGCCCACCGTCAAGGAACACATCGACCACAGCGTCCGGTACATGCTCAGCGTCCGGGAAGATATGATGCCCGGCGAACTCGGATGGTTCGGCATCTGGCCGCGCACGAAAGACTTCGAGGGCCTCGGGCTCGACGAGATCGAGTACCTGATGGCGAAGTCGCTCGCTTACGACGCGCCGATTTCGCTCCAGACAAGTTTCGCGAGCATGGACCGCCACCCGCTGACGCCCGGCATTCTCGAGATCGTCCGCGCCTACGAGACGCTGCGCGGCGAAGGCAACGCGGACGCGGCCACCCGCAAACGGCTCGCGCAAGAAGGCGTGGACATCGCGCTGCTTCGCCGGGAACCGGGCGCGAGGCCCGAGTTCGTTGAGGTCGCTCGCGTCGAGAATGTCGGCGGCGAGGGCGATCTCCGGGCCCTCGTCGGCAGCGTGGACGGCGGGGCCCTCGCCACGCTCTGGCACGCGACGGGCAAGTCAGGCCGGATCCGCGTCAAGACCGGGACCGGCCGCCTCCGCGCGACGGACATCTTCGGCAAGGCCATCGACCTGCCCGACGCGGATGGGGGGAACGTGGCCATCCCCTTTGGCCACCGGCGGACGACGGTCCTCTTCGAGGGCCTCACCGCCGACGCGGTCCGCGAGCGACTGGCAGCCGGCAAGCCCGCTGAATGAACCGCAGGCCGGGTGGCACGGCAGCCCGAAGGTCGGCCGTGTTGGACACCGGGTGCCCACGGCCGCGACTGCGCCGCTGCCGTGCCACCCCCACAAGCACCTGGAAGCGCGACCGGTCCGGAGACCTGCCGCGCGGGACGTCAAGAATCCCCATGGCTACACAAGCGTGGCCATGCCACCCATGTCATCGCGGCTTTCCCTTCGAGACGATCATCTCCGCGAGCCGCACCCGCGCTTTCTCATACGCCGCCGGGTCCTTCTCCCATTGGAACCAGGACCCGGCCAGCGGCAGAAGGATCTTCTCGGCCTCGGCGGCGCAACCGGCGCGCTCCAGAATCGCCAGGTACTCGTAATCCTCGATCGCGTCGCGCAGCGCCTTCAGACGCAGGCTTGGTGCAATGCCGTCGTAGCCGACGGCGCGGCCGGGGTAGACGATGCTGCCTTCACCGTTCCAGAGCGGCCCGGTGCCGTTCTTTCGGCGGTCGTAGGTCTTGGGGTCCGTCCAGGGGTCGTCCACCTGTCGCCAGAACGACATGCCGCCCCAGTAGAGGATGCCGCGGATGCGGTACCGCCACGCGATCCACGCCGGCACGCGGTAGTTCAGGAGCGGCCAGTCGATGTGCCACCACGGCGTGGGTTTGCCCTGGCACAGGGCGGTGTACGTCCAGACGGTCTCGCCAAGGGCCTGCCGCCGGGCGGCGCTCTCGGCCTTGAACAGCGAGAAGAGCGGGCACCAGATATCCACGGCCCCGTACAGGTCGCCCCACTTCTCATTCTGCGTCCAGGTCTGTTCGACCACGAGGACCTTGACGACCGATTTGGCCTCGCGGATGGCCTTGCCCCATTTCTGGACGAAGCGGTAGGCGTCGGCGTCGTTCGGCTCGTCCCTCAGATACGTGTAGAAGACGACGCCGGGCCGGTCGAGTTGCTTGGCGGCCTCATCCCACGCGCGGAGCCAGCCGTGGAGCCTCGCGCGACCGGCCTCCGTCTCGGGGTCCTTCGTCACGTACGTCGGCTGGGGCACCATCACGGCGTTGACGTGGTAGGTGTCGATGAACGTCCTGAGCGCCGCCACTTGGGGGGGCGCAATCCGGTACGATTCGCCCTTCAGTGCGTCGACCGCGACGGTTCCGCGCGGCGGGGTGGCGTTGATGCGGTGGCGGGAGAGCATCTCGGCACACTGCGTCTCGACGGCCGCCCAGTCCGCCGGCTCCTTCTCCTTCCCCGCCTTGGCGCGCCCGGCGTAATAGCCGCGCATCCGCCCAGCGGGCGAGCCGAGAGCCGTCCGCCACGTGGAGACGCGCGGCAGGGCAAAATCCCAGACCGTCAGCGTGACGGGGACCTCGACGGCCTTGGCGCCCGCCGCCGTCACGCGGTACGTTCCCTTGTACGCCCCCGGCCGCGCGTCGGTCGGCACGTGGATGTCGATCCAGAACCCGTGTGTCTCGCCGGCGGGAAGGTCGAACGGCACGGCCGCCAGAGGCGTCTTCGGCAGGGCCTTCCGCGTCAGCGGATGGCGGAACGGGATGAGCGCGTCGGGATACCACCCGGGCTTGAACTGCTCGTTGCGGTGAGTCGGGACGGTCAGTTCCATCAGGTGCTGCCGAAACAGCCGCGCGCTGCCCGCCCGCAAGACGGCCCCGCCGGGGCCTTTCAGGTCGGCCGCCTCGACGCGGATGCCTTTGACCGCCGCGTCCGAGCGCACGAGGATCTGGAAACTCTCCGTCTCGTTCCGCGCCGCCGCAAGGCCGACCGCCCGGCCGGTGCCGGCGGGGGCGCCGCGAAGGACGCGGGCCGCCTGAGTCAGCGTCCAGACGTGCCAGTCGCCGGACGCAGCGCACGCCATCGTACACACCAGACAAACCGTCAGCAACCCGACTGCCAATCGCTTGACCATGGCGGTCTCCCTAATCCTACAATGCTAAGCCTACAACGCTATGAGACCTTTCAGCGAGGCCGCCCGTCGGCCGGGAAAAAAGCGGGTCAGGGCCATATTCAATGCCAAACCAGCCGTTCGGTTTGGCTTTGAATGGTTTGGCTTTGCCGGCGCCGAAGACGTTCAAACGGCCTCTTGGCTGGTCAAACCGGAAACAGCCCCGGTTTGACCGCCAAGTGGCCCTGACCCCCCTGTTTTTTCGGATAGGCACACTTGCCGCGCTCACTTCGAGGGCGCGCTGCCGGTCATGGTCATCGTCCGGAAGTTCCGGATACGGTGGAACGTCAGGTAATTGGCGTCGTGCTGATTGTGTGCGCCGCCGAGGCCGTCGTCGTATGCGGTGCGCGACGCGGCGATCAGGTCGTCGCCCTCGAACAGCCAATCGACGTACTGGAACCCGTGCTTCGCCACGTCGCCGTGGTACAGGATGACGGACCGGACCGTCCAGGCCGCCAGGTCCGGCGACGAGACAAGCGCCAGCGTGTTGCGGATGAGCGACGCCTTGGCGTGCTTCGGGCGGTCCTTATCCTGGACCCAGTTGACGAGAGACCAGTAGCGCCGGCTCTTGGGGTCGTAGCGAATGGTGAACTTCTTGGACCCGCCGGGGAAGGCGATGAAGCCGGTCTTCGGGTCGAAGGTGGCGGTCTTTCCGTCGCCCGAGATGCGGATGACGGCCGCCTTGCCACCCGCGTTGTGATCGACCCGGAGGATGTTGACCACGTGACCGCCGGGCGTCGCAACGGCGTTGCCTTCGAGCCATCCGCCGAATTCCCCGTCCAGCCACTTGGGGTCGCGGCCGAGGCGGTTCGAGAAGGTCCAGTTCGCGGCCTTCAGGAGGTTGGCGTCGGCGGGGGCCGACATCATGAACGAGCGGAAGTGGCTTCCCCAAGCGCCCGGGCCCATCGCGTCTTCCATGGCGCGCCAGATGCGACCGTTGTGGACGAGCACCGGCACGGGGGCACAGTGATACTTGCCGTCGCCGAGCAGGAGGCCGCAGCCCGTGTCCTTCGGCTCCGTCCACGTCTTCCCGCCGTCGGTCGAACGCCGGATGACCGTGAAGCCATACGAGCGGCTGGCGCCGATCAGGTACAGGGCGCCCTGGTGCGCAAACAGCGTGGACCACCATTGGCCGTCCACGTCGGTCAGGTGCGTCCACGTGCGGCCGCGGTCCGAGGAGCGGAACACGCGGGTCACCCTCTGCCTGGACCCGCGTCCGAAGATGTCGTGCGAGGCCGCATAGTCGCCGTTCGCAAGGACGGCGATGCCCGGGCTGCCCACGTACTTCCCGGTCCGGGCGGGGCTGTAGTCGATGATCGCGCCGGGCACCTTCGAGTGGTCCGGTGCGGGCTGCCGCCTGGCCTTGGCCTCGCCCTGGAGCGCGGGCGCCAGGACGATTGTGCCGGACCAGTTGCCCTGTGGGACGGTCAGTTTCGTCCCGGCCTTGCACGTCCTCTTGAAAACCGCCATGACGGTCCGCCCCTTGTCGGTGTAGTGGAAGCGCAGGCCCTCGACCTTCTGCCACCCGGCAAGGTCCGCGCCGCTCACGGCTGGAGCCGTCGCGACGTGGACCACGCCGTCGGCCTGGGCGGTGACGGCGATCTCGGCCCGCACGCCGCCGTCGGTGCGGGTGAACCGCCATCCCGCCATCTGCGCCGGCACGTTCCGCCAGACGTACCGGCGGTTGCCGTACGCCAGGCCGCCCTCGGTGAACGCCTGGACGGAGAAGCCCGTTCCCTCGACCGTCAGCGGTGCCTCGACGGCCATCGCCGGTGCGGCGGCAACGAACTCAAGACCGACAGCAAGGCCAAGAACGCGAAGGCAAGACGCGAGCGTCATCGGACTCCATCCTTCGTGAGTTTCGCAACGACGATGTGAGGCCGGGCCGCTGCGCCCGGCAGGAGTACACCATGCCGCCGCTGCGCCCCGGTCTGGATCATCATCCGCACCCGCTTCGCCCTGCCGTACGCTGCTCGGGCTGCGAAGAGTCAGGGACACGACGCCTCTACCGTATGCCTGGGCACGGGCGTTTTCAAGGACAAAGGGGTTGCGTGCCGACCCCGAAGCATGACCAGCGTGGTTGCCGGCAGGCTGGGTCGAGGCAGACGGCGACTTGGGACTGCACCGGGGTCACGGCGGCGGCCGACAAGAAGCCGGGCGTGCGAGCGGTCCCGCTCGAGGTCAAGGTGAGATGGCGGACCGGACAGCGCAGCCGACCGAGACCCGCGTCGGTGGCCGTCGCGTTCGGCCGCGGTGCCCTTGCATTCCGTCGGACCGCCCTACTTCGGCATCAGTTTGCGGAGGGCGGCGCCGAGGGTCTTCAGGCCGGCCTTGTCCGTCGTGTACACAACCGACTTACCCTGACGGATGCCGTTGACCAGCCGGCCCATGCGCAAGAGGCCGAGGTGGTGACTGACCGTCGGCTGCTTCAACCTCAGCGCCTTGCACAGTGCGGTGACGTTCTTCGGTCCGTTGCAAAGCAGACGGAGGATGTGCAGCCGCGTGGGTGACGACAGCATCGAGAAACCTTGAGCCAGTTCGCGCAGATCGGCGTTCACAAGACACCTCCTTTGCCCCTACCAAGACTTGACGTGGGGAAGTGTGCCCCACACCAGTATGATGGCTCCGTATGGGTGCGTTCAAGGGTAAACTAAAACAATTGCCATCAGCGATGCACCCGGATAGGACCCCGCCCGGCAGCGGCGCCGCCAGCGCAACCATTCCATCGGCGCCGCACAGCCGATACAATGCGCCAAGCGGGAGCGCCCGGACGGCACCAGCCAGGGACTCGGACACGATGGACAGGCTTAACGCACTTGGCGTGACCCGTGGCGCTCGGCGGGTCAGGAGACCCGCCGAGCGGGAAGTTGCTACGATCGAACGTGAACTGCTCGAGCCGGGGTCCGCTTCCCGCGTCGTCACAATAAAGGACACCGCCATGACACGTTGGATGGGTTGCTTGCTGGTTCCACTCCTGCTTGCCGGCGCTGCCTGGGCTGCCGCCGGGTCTGCCGTCAACGCCGTCGGCATGAAACTGGTCGCCATCGAGCCGGGGTCGTTCACGATGGGCGGCGCGGCCGGCGGCGACTTCGACGAACGACCCGCCCACAAGGTCACCCTCAGCCAAGCGTTCCTCATGGGGGCGACCGAGGTCACGAACGCCCAGTACGAGCAGTTCGACCCGGGACACAAGAAGCGGCGCGGCCAACTGGGCTTTTCAAAGAGCGATGACGAGGCCGTCGTCTTCGTCACGTGGCACGAGGCCGTCGCGTTCTGCCGGTGGCTCTCGAAGAGGGAGGGCAAGCCTTACCGCCTCCCGACCGAGGCCGAGTGGGAGTACGCCTGCCGCGCTGGCACCGCCTCCCCCTTCAGCACCGGCGACTCCCTGCCGCCCGACTGCCTGAAGAACGCTCGCGAGAGTTGGTTCCCCTCGCCCCGTGGCCGCAATGACGAGGTCGTCTCCCTGGTCGTCGGCCAAACGCCGCCCAACCCCTGGGGCCTCTACGACATGCACGGCAACGTCGAGGAATGGTGCCACGACTGGTACGGCCCCTACGCCGAGGGCGACCGGACGGACCCCGTCGGCCTGGCCGGCGGCGACTACCGCGTGACGCGAGGCGGCAGCCATTCGACCACGCCGGACTACCTTCGCTCGGCCAACCGGATGGGCACGCTGCCGGAGGACCAGAGTTGGCTCATCGGGTTCCGGGTCGTCCAGGCCGGGATGCCGCCGACCGAACCGCTCCCCGTCCCCCCGCCGCCGCTCAATCGTCGGAACGTCAAGCAGGAGGTCCCGGCCGACCTGGCCAAAGGGCCGGACCCGACGAAGCCGTATTTCAAAGGGCCGCGCACCTATGTCAAGATCCCGCCCGGCTCCGAGGGGCCCCTGTTCTCGCGGCACAACCATTGCCCGGCCATCGTCAACTGCCCGAACGGCGACCTGCTGGCCATCTGGTACACCTGCCGGCGCGAACCCGGCCGCGAACTCGACATCATCGCCAGCCGCCTGCCCTGCGGCGAAGAGGCCTGGCAACCCGCGTCGCCCTTCTGGGGCGCCCCCGACCGCAACGACCACGCCTCGGCCCTGTGGGTCGACGAGAAGGGAACGCTCTACCACTTCAACGGTCTCTCGGCCGCCGCCACCTGGGGCAGCCTCGCCACCATCATGCGGACCTCGACCGACAACGGGGCCACCTGGTCCAAGGCACGCCTCATCATGCCCGAACACACCCTGCACCACATGCCGGTCGAGTCGGTCTTCCGCATGCGCGAGGGGCGCATCATCGTGCCGTGCGACGCCGTGCCCGGCGGCGCGGGCGGCACCGCCGTCCTCATCAGTGACGATGACGGACGAACCTGGACCGACCCCGGCGAAGGCAAACCGGCGCCGACCTTCCAGGAGGGAAAGACCGGCCCCTGGATCGCCGGCATTCACGGGGGAATCGTCGAACTCACCGGCGGCCGGCTCATGGCCTTCGGGCGCGGCAACAGCATCGACGGCCACATGCCGAGGAGCCTCTCGGCCGACGGCGGCGAGACGTGGACCTACAGCGCCAGCCCGTTTCCGCCGATCGGCGGCGGGCAACGCCTCATCGTCACCCGGCTGAAGGAAGGGCCGATCCTGTTCGCCTCGTTCGCCAAAAAGATTGCCATCACCGACGCTTCGGGCCGAGAGCGGCAGGGCTCAGGACTGTTCGCGGCCCTCTCGAGTGACGAGGGCAAAACGTGGCAGGTCAAGCGGCTCATCACCGACGACGGGCCGCCGCGGCAGATGGACGGCGGAGGCAACACCCACCTGTTCACCATGAGCCGCAACTCGGCCGAGTCGCGCGGCTACATGTCGGTGTGCCAGACGCCGGACGGCGTCATCCACCTCATCTCCAGCAAACTCCACTACGCCTTCAACCTGGCGTGGCTTCTTGAGCCGGCGCCCGTCCCGCCCGGCTCCTAATATGACTACGCTAACTTGCGCGGTGGGTCTCCGCACCCGCCGCGCAAGATGAGCCGGCGCCCGCCGCCGGCCCGTAGAACGGTTAACGTTCGATCGTCGCAACTTCCCGCGCGGCGGGTCTCCCGACCCGCCGCGCTGCCACGTTCTTTCGCGCGGTGGCTCAGGAGAGCCACCGCGCGGGAAGTGGCACTGTAGTGCTACTTGCCTTCGGTGCTGACCTTCATCCCGTCGATGGCCCCGCCGTCGGGCTTGACGATGCGGATGCAGAACGCCCAATCCGCGCCGCCCTGGGTGATCTTGACGAGCACCTTGTTCCAGCCTCGCTTCAGGTTGGCGTTGGCCTTGTCCTCGCCGGGCTTGCACGGGCGGGTGGCGTTGTTGGAGTGGGCGAGTTTGCCGTCGATCCATACCTTGATGCCGTCGTCGCTGCCCATTTCAAGCCCCACGGCCTGGGCCGCCGGCGACCAGACGTTCGTCATCACGTAGGCGGCCCGGTTGTTTCCGCCGCCGATCCCCTGGATGAGGTCGATGGTCTGCGGTCCGACGCCCTTCGAGAGCACCTTCCACTTGGCGCTCTTGGGGTCCTTCTCGGGCGCATACGCCGTGTTGAACACCGACCCTTGCGTGTACGGCCCGCTGCCGAGCCAGGAGGTCAGGTACCCGCGGTACTTGTCCATCTCGTTGATGACGGCCTGGGCCTTCTGCTTGAGGGCGGCGTTCGTGGTGGAGGCGATGATCTTCTGAAGCGCCGCTCGCGCTTCGGTGGGGGCCGACCCGCGTGCGTTGCCGGCAATCTGGACGAGGGCCACCTCGGCCTCGGCCTTCAGCGATGCGTCGGCGAGCAGCCCCTCGACCAGTTTCATCGCCTCGGCCGACCGCGCGCCGGCCAGTCCCGCCAGGACCGACTTCTTCTCGGCCACGTTCGTCGCCAGCGCCAGCGCCTGCTTGTACATGGCGGTCGTGGCGGCGGCGCTGCGCTCGGGCCAACCCGGGGCGCCCGACAAGTGGGCCATCCGGATGTACCCGCGGAACGCCAGCACCCGCCGCGTCTTGTCGGAGGTCGTCTTGAGGAGGTTCAACAGATCCGGCGCAGGCGACGCGTCCGGCCACGCCGCCAGGGCGCGGACCGCTTCGGTGGCCACGTCGGCGGCTGACGCCTTGAGTTGACTCCGCACGCAGGCCAGCGCCTTCGTGCCGCCCAACCGGCTGAGGACCCTGACGAGGCAGACCTTCGCCCCCGCGTCGGCCCGTGTCACGCCGGCCACGATCGGGGCCGCGCGGGCCTCAACGTCGGCCGTGCGACCGGCCGCAGCGGCCAGCGCGCTCTCCAGGCCCGACCGCTCCGAGTCGCTCTTGGCGGCGGTGAGCAGGGCGACGATGTCGCTCAACTGCTCCTCGCCCGCCGCTGCGGCGAGGCCCTTGATGGCGACCTTGCGGATGTTCTCGTCGCGGTCGCGCGCGGCCTTGACCATGGCGGGGGCCATCGTCCGGTCGGCCCGGGCGGTCAGGACGCCGATGGCGCCGGCCCGAACGACGGGGTCGGTCGAATCGAGCAGTTTGGCGATCGCTTCGCCGACGCCCTCGCCCTTGAGTTGGTTGAGGCTGCCGGTGGCCGCATCGCCGACCGGGCCGCCGGCCGCTGCGGCCTTCACGAGCACCGGCACGCTGGAGGCATCGCCCAGAACACCCAAGGCCTTCATGACAGCCACGCGGACACCCTCGTCCTTGCTCCCGACGAGGGCCGCCACCTGGGGCGCGGCGGCCGTGTCTTTGCGGGCGGTCAGGACGTCGAGGAGCATGACCTGGCCGTCGGCGGGCATCGACACGAGTTTGGCTGCCACGGCCTTCGTTGCGGCCGGGCCGGGCATCTCGATGAGGAACTGGCCCGCCGCACGCTTCAGGTCGATGTCTTTGTCGGCGGTCAGCGCGATGAGCGTGTCAACGGCCTTCTCCTTCTCAGCGAGGACGGTGCCGCGCAGCGCCGCGATGCGGATCATCTTCGGCTTGGCCGCGGCCGACATCTCACGGTAGATGGCCGCCGCGCCGGCCGTCTCGCCGTCGGCGAGCATCCGGTCGGCACACCTCAGGTAGGCGTCGGCCACCTGAGTTTTGAGGGTGGCGGGCACGGTCGCGCCGGCCAGTGCCTTGGCGGCCTCGGCGGAGGCGATGTCGCCGAGCGCGGCGATGGCCGCCCGCGCGAGACCCCCGTCGCGGGCCGACACCAGTTTCGCCAACGCCGGGACGGCCTTCGGGTCGCGGCGTGCACCGACGGAGGTGATCATGCCGATCTTGAGGTCACCCGAGAGCCTGCCCATGGCGGTGCGCAGCGCCGTGGCGGCGGCCTCTCCCGGCAGGTTCTGCAGTGCGAACCGCGCCATGTGCGAGAGTTTCTCGTCGGCCAGCAGTTTCGCCAACACCGGCACGCACCTCGGCGACCCCGCCCGCCGGAGCATGCGGCAGACGAACTGCTTGCACGCGTAGCCGGCCTGCGGGTTGGCGAGGGCCCTGAGCAGTTTGCTTTCGATGACCAGGTGGTCGCGCGGCGTGGCGGCGTCGCGGATGTCCTGCTCGATGGTCGCCAGCGGCAGGCGGCTCTGGTCCCAGTCGTATCTGACGAGGTCGCTGTAGGCGTCGCCGCGGGCGGTGCGGCCGGCAAACACCAGTACCGCGGCGGCAACCAGGACGATACAGCCACGCGCCCATCTCGTATTGCTCATCACGTTCTCCTCTTTTCCGCGTGGTGGCCTTCCCAGGCCGCCACGCCCTATACAGCATCTCTCCCGGCGGCCTGGGAAGGCCGCCGCGCGGTTGGCGACGCGGCGGGTACCCGTTCGGCGGGCTCAGGGCAGGCTCCGACCCACCGCGCCAAAGTCGCGTCTCACAGTTGCCACGGTTCGCGGTACGAGCGGACGAGCAGGGCGCTCGCGCCGGGGTCGCCGATGATCTGCTCGGTGTCGGGGTCCCACTTGATCTTGCGGCCGGTGAGCATGGCGATCTCGCCGAGCAGACCGACGCTGATGGACCGGTGCCCGACCTCGGCGGGGCAGATAGTGAGTTTGCGGTTGATGACGCAGTCGATGAAGTTCCGCTTGTGCCCGCCGCTGTTGTAGAGTTTGATCTCGCCGGGGCCGATCTTCTCTTGCAGCAGGCTCTTCGGCTCGGCGTCGATGCGGCCGCGCTTGACGTACACCCAGCCCTTGTCGCCGATCCACTTGGTGCCCTGGGCGTTGATTTTGTTGTTCGTCACGCTGATCTCGACGCCGGTCTTGTACTTGCACGTGAAGTTGTACTCGGTCGGAGCGTCGTAGAGGCCTTCCTTGGGGTACACGCCCTTGCCCTCGATCTCGACGGGGCCGGTGTAATCGTACCCCATGCCCCAGTGGGCGATATCGACGTGGTGGCCGCACCAGTCGGTCAGTTGTCCGCCCGAGTAGTCGAAGATCCATCGCCAGTTCCAGTGCGGGCCGAAGCCCTGATACGGTCGCCACGGCGCCGGGCCGAGCCACCACTGCCAGTCGAGCCCGTCCGGGACGGGCTTGGCCTCGGTGCTTCCGCCGCCCCCGCCGGTGGGCAGGCCGACCTCCACGCGATGGACCTTGCCGACGCGGCCGTTGCGGACGAGTTCGCAGGCGAAGCGGAACCGGCCGTCGGAGCGCTGCTGGCTGCCGGTCTGCCACACCCGGCCGTACCGGTGGACGGCATTGCACATGGCCCGGCCTTCGCGGATGCTCCGGGCGAAGGGCTTCTGCCCGTGGATATCGCATCCGGCCTTGGCGGCGGCGATGGCGGGTATGGCGTGCCAGTGGTCGGGCAGGGCCGTCTGGACGGCATTCAGGTCGCCGCGTCCGAGGAGTTCCCGGAAGTCGAGGTACGTCTTGCAGTCGTTGTTCTTGTAGCGGTCATCCACCATTTTCTTGGCGCGGTCGCGATTCTTGGCGTCGACGTCGCAGACACCGACGTAATGGACGCGGCTGTCGCCGAGAAGGCCGCCGAGGTCGCCCCTGCCCATTCCCCCGATGCCGATGGCGCCCATCAGGATCTTGTTGCTCGGGGCGTCGGCGCCCAGGACGGACGACGGCACGATGGTGGGCAGCGTCACAGCCGCCCCTGCGGCGGCAGCGCCTTTCAGGAACCCTCGGCGGGTCAGCGAATGGTGCTTCGTCATGGCACGTTCTCCTTCGCATCCAGTGATTGACGTTACGGGTATTCCAGCGGACGACCGGGCGGTCGGCGGCAAATCCCCCCAAGTTGGTGCGCGGCGGGTCGGAGCCTGCCCTGAGCCCGCCGAACGGGTACCCGCCGCGGACACACCTGTTGAGCGCGGTGGGTCAGGAGACCCACCGCGCAGAACCTGTCAGATGGCTTCGCGTCGTCGGGCAAGCCGGATGAACGCGGCCTCACCCCTCTTCGATCACCTTGAACCCCATCAGCCGGCCCAGGCGCTTCATGTCCTTCACGTGGTTTCCGTAGAAGACATCGCGGTGCAGGAGGGCCATCATCCCGCCCTTGAGTATGCCGGCGCCCCAGTTGTGGTAGAACGCATCGGCGTCGGCGACCTTGGTCCAGATCTGGGTCCGGCAGCCGAGTTCGTCATGGGTGACCTTGTAAATCTTGCCGGTCGAGATGAGCATGGTGTCGAGGTTGATAAACTTGGCGCAGGTAACCACCTGCCCGATCCGATGCTCCACGTCGAGCGACACGCCCCGGTTGCTGTCGCTCTGGGTGCGGATGGTGAACGGCCGGCGCTTGCTCTGCGGCCCCTGCATCTTCGTCGCCGACGTGCAGTGGAAGTGGATGAGCGCGTTCTCGGCGACGTCGAAAACCGGGTCGCTGATCATGCCCGGAATGCCGAAGGCGTACTGGAACATCAGCATGGTCAGCGTCGAGTCCATGTCGCCCTCGCAGGCGCCGACCAGTCCCATGTCGTTCAGTTTGCTGAACGTCAGGCACCCTTTCGCCGGTCGGCCCATGCAGTTGGAACTCGTGATGGCCCGGGCCCCTTCCTTAATCATCATGTCCTTGACCGCCAGGAACAGGCGTGCCGAGTTGATGATTTGGTCCCTGGTGGGTTCGACGATTCGTTTGGCCTGGCTGGTCCAGTACCGGTCGGCCTCGGCCTCGGCCGCCTTCAGGTCAACCGCCTTGTGCGCCTGCATGGTTTGCTCGACGGTAACCGGGATGACCTGTGTGCCGAGACGGTCCTTGACCTGGTCGGCCGAACAGGCGGCCGCCGTCCCTTGAGGCCCGCGCACGACGAGGATGCGCGTTTGCCGCATCCGGGCCGGCACCCGCATGAGGCCCACCACGCGGTCGATCTCGCCCCAGTCGCTGGTCGGCAGGAGAACGACCTTCTTGCCCTCCTTCTGCCACTGGGGAAAGTACATCCACTCGTGGCCGCTGAATGGCTGGCTGACGATGGCCGCCGGCAGGCCCGTCTCGAGGATGCGGCCCATGGTGGGGAGGACACCCCACCCACCGAGATGGAACACGAGGACCGCGTCGGCCTCCTTGACCTTGGCGACGACCTGCTCGGCCTTGGCGGGCGGGATGACCTCGCCACCCACGAACTTCACGTCGCCGAGTTTATTTTCCAGGCCCGCCAGGTACTCTTCGAACTTGGCGATCTCCTCCTTCGGCCGCGACAGGTAGATGCCGCCGGTGCGGCCGACGTAAACCTTCGCGATCTTGACGGGCGGCGGCTTCGGCCAGCCTTCGGTCTCGGCCGTCGCGCCCGTCCGATGCTGGGCCGCACACCCGCCGGCCACCATCGCGCCACCGACGGCAGCGGTCCCAAGAAACGCGCGTCGGGTCAATCCGCTCATCACAGTCTCCCTATCCTGAACATCACCGGTTCCCGATTTTCCCCACGGCTCACAGCACTCGTCTGTGGAGCGTCACAGTATACATCGCACGGCGCCGCGTTGCCAAGCATATCGTGTGGCTTCGTGAGAGCGGCCGTGCGCAACGCTCGGCGCACCCGGCCGCAGATGCCCAACGAATGAAGTGGACGCCGGCGGTTCCGGCCCATTAGAATCGGCGCCGCAACCGGACGCGGGAGGAGGCCCATGAGGTTCCTGGCAGTCGACATCGGCGCATCGAGCGGACGCACCATCGTCGGAACGGTCGAGCAGGGGGCGATCCGCCTCGACGAGAGTTACCGCTTCGAGAACGGCATGCAAGACTCAGGCGGCGCCAAACGGTGGGACATCACCGCCCTGGTCGAAGCGGTGAGGAACGGTATCCGCGCCTCGGGCGACCTCGACGGCATCGGCATCGACACCTGGGGCGTTGACTACGGACTGCTCGACGGGGCCGGCCGTCTGGTGGACCAGCCCTTTGCCTACCGCGACCCGCGCCACGCCGACGCCGTACCGGAGGTCTACCGCCTTATCCCCAGACAGCGCCTTTACGAGACCGCCGGCATGCAGGAACTGGCCTTCAACACCATCTTCCAACTCGTGGCCGAGAAGATGAAACGCCCTGAAATCCTCGACCGGGCCGACCGCATGCTCATGATGCCGGAACTGATCACCTACCTGCTCACCGGCGAAGCCGTCAGCGAGTACAGCGCCTGCAGCACCACCGGCCTGCTGAACGCCAGGGCCCGCGACTGGGACATGGACCTCATCGGCACGCTGGGGCTGCCCGAGCGGATCTTCGGCCCCGTCACCATGCCGGGCGCCCGGGCGGGGACCTGCGACGGCACGCCCGTCTACCTGCCGGCGATGCACGACACCGGCAGCGCCGTCGCCGCCGTCCCGGCGGTCGAGGCAGGCGACTGGGCCTACATCAGTTCCGGCACGTGGTCGCTCGTCGGGGCCGAACTCGACGAGCCCGTCCTCACCCAAGAGGCCCGCGAAGCCAACTTCACCAACGAAGGCGGCGCCGGGGGCAAGATACGCTTCCTCAAGAACATCAACGGACTCTGGCTCATCCAGGAGTGCCGACGCATGTGGGCGGAGCGCGGCAAGCCGATGGAGTTCGCCGAGATCGCCGCCGCTGCCGAGGCCTCCGACTACGGCGCCACCATCGACCCGAACGACCCGCGCTACCTCGCCCCCGACAACATGGTTGACGAGATCGCCGCCGACCTCGCGGACCGCGGCGAGCCCCTCCCGAAGACCGAGGGCGACCTCGCACGCTGCTGCTACCTCAGCCTCGCCAAGGTCTACAAACGCGAACTCGACCGCCTCCAGGAGGTCACCGGCAAACGCTTCGAGCGGCTTCACGTGGTGGGCGGCGGCGCCCGGGCGGAACTGCTGAACCGGATGGCCGCCGACGAAGTCGGCATCCCCGTCCACGCCGGTCCCGCCGAAGCCACCGCCATCGGCAACCTCTGCATCCAGGCCCAGGCGTGCGGCCTGTTCGCCGACCTCCAGGAAGCCCGGCAGGCCATCGCCGAGGCGATGCCGGTTACCGTCTACGAGCCAGCCGGCTGACGCGCGGCGCCCGCTGGTGTATACTCAGGCGCTTGGTCATGGATTGGCGGATGGAACGCTCTCGGGCGGAGGGTCCTGTCATGGTGCGTCGAACGCTCACAGGGTTTGCGGCACTGGCTCTCCTGACGGCGGGCGCTGTCGCGCGTGCGGGCGAGGCCGCCGAAGCGTACGCCGACATCGTGGGCAAGACGCCCGGCCTTCTCGCCTGGTGGCGCTTCGAGGGAGACCTGAAAGACGCCAGAGGCTCAGCCCACGGCGAGGCCGTCGCCGGCGAGGCGACGTTCGTGCCCGGCCCCGGGGGCGGCAAGGCCGTGCAGTTAACGGGCAAACGTTTCGTCACGATGGGCACCGCGCCCCACCTCGACACGCCCCAGACCACCGTGGAGTTGTGGTTCAAGCCGACCTTCAGCACCGCACGGTACAATCCGTGTATCGTGGCCAAGCGGGCGGCGGGGGACCACACCAAGACGCGTTTCAGCATCCACGTCTGGGGCGACTACTCCTGCCTGGCCGTCTGGAACGGCCGCGAGGTTGTCCGGTTCGCGCCCGCGATGGGCCGGATCAAGCGGGGCCAGTGGCACTACCTGGTCGTTACCAGCACGGACGGCCTCATGCGGATGTACCTCGACGGCGTAGGGTGCGTGCCGCAGGGCACCGAGGCCGTTTTCACTGCCGCCAACAAGGACCTTCCCCTCCAGATTGCCTCATCGACGCCTGAGGGACAGGAGTGGCTGGACGTTGAGGTGGCCGAACTAGCCGTTTACTCGCGCGTGCTGACGCCCGAGGAAATCGCCCGGCACGCCGACGCCATGGGCTGGAAGGACAAGCGCCTGGCCGTCGCGACCGAGTTGGCCCGCCGCAAGACCCAGGCCGAAGCACGCCGGAGAAATCGCATGGCGCTACTGACCGACGAAACACGCCTCTTCGCACCGGGCGAGCGTGCCACCTGCCGCGGCGAGCGGCTGACCGGCATCAGCCTCCCGGTCGGGGGCATCGGGACGGGGCTGATCCAGATGGACGGCCGGGCGCGGCCGGCGGTCTGGCAGATCTTCGGCAATTACCAGTACATGCGCGTGCCGCACAGTTTCCTGGCCGTCCGCGCGGCGGCAGGTGAGGCTGAGACCGTCGTGCGGGCACTCCAGACCGAGGCCGTCGGCCCGTTCCAGGCCATGAAGGGGCTCTCCTTCCAGGGCGAGTACCCCTTCGGCTGGTACGCCTTTGAGGACCCGGCTCTGCCGGTCGAGGTCCGGATGGAAGTCTTCAACCCGCTGATTCCGCTGGATGCGAAAAACTCCGGCATCCCGTGTGCCCTGTTCAACGTCACGGCGCGGAATACGGGCAAGCACGACGTGGCCGTCGGCTTCCTCTATGCGCAGCAGAATGCCGTCGGGTACACGGGGCGAACCCGGATCGCCGAGCGCGCGTGCAAGGAATACGGCAAGAACGTGAACACGGTGCTGGTCGAGGACGGCGCGACGGTCGTTCACATGACCCGGGAGTCGGAGAAGGCGGCCCCGGGTTCCGGCGACATGGCCGTCTCGGTGGCGGCCGAGTCGGCATCTGCGGCCCCGGCCTGGTCTACGCTCGGGGAACTGGCCGCCGACTTCGCGGCCGACGGCGCGCTTGCCGTCGGGAAACGGGCCGGTCCCAGCCCCGACGGCCGGACCGTGGACGCCGCCGTCGCCGTCCCGGTCGTGTTACGCCCCGGCGAAGCGAAGACGGTCACGTTTGTCCTGACGTGGTACTTCCCCAACCAGCGGGGCGGTCAAGGCGAATGGGGCGGCAACGGCAGCATGTACCAGAATTGGTGGTCGTCGGCCCTGGACGTGGCACGCTACGTCCGGGCGAACCTCGCCGACCTGACCGCCAAGACCCGACTCTATCACCAGACGCTCTATGACTCGAACCTGCCGCGGTGGCTTCTCGACCGGGTCGGCTCCCAGGTAGCGGTCTTGAGAAGCAAGACCTGCTTCTGGACGAAGGACGGGTATTTCGGCGGCTGGGAGGGCTGTTGCCCCGACAGCGGATGCTGTCACGGCAACTGCAGCCACGTGTGGCACTACGCCCAGTCTCACGCCAGGTTGTTCCCGGAGATCGGCCGGCGGATGCGGGAGCAGGAGTTTTCGTGCCAGGAGCCGAGCGGCTCGATCCCGTTTCGCCAGCCGAAGCACGGCCCGGCCACCGACGGGCAGTGCGGAGCGGTTCTGAATTCGTACCGCGAGCACCTGATGAGCGCCGACGGCGAATGGCTCAAGGCCAACTGGCCCGCCGTCAAGAGGGCCATGGACTTCATTATCACCACCTGGGACGCCGACGAAGACGGCGTCATGGACGGGCGGCAGTGGAACACCCTCGACTGCGCCATCGACGGGAGCAGTTCCTGGCTGGGGTCGCTGTACCTGGCGGCGTTGGGTGCTGCGGAGAAGATGGCGGTGCGCCAGGGCCAGGAGGCGCCCGCCGTCCGGTATCGCGCCATCCGCGTCTCCGGCATGACGAAGCAGGACGAGACGCTTTTCAACGGGCAGTACTACTTCCAGTTGCCGGGCAAGACGCGGATTCGCGATTACCTGGCGGGTTGCCACATCGACCAGGTGCTCGGGCAGTGGTGGGCGCACCAACTGGACCTGGGCTGGCTGTATCCGCGCGAACACGTGCGAACGGCCCTGCGGTCGCTGGTGACGTACAACTTCCGGTACGACTTCCACGGCGTGCGACAGGCGCCGCGCAAGTTCGTCGCCGATGAGGACGCCGGCATGCAGATGATTACGTGGCCCAAAGGCGGCCGACCGCCGGCGGGCAAGTGCATGCTCTACGGCGACGAGGTGATGACCGGCTTCGAGTATGCCGCCGCCGCGGCCATGGTCCAGGCCGACCTGCTGAAAGAAGGCTTTCTGGTCACACGGGCCATCCACGATCGCTACGACGGGCGGGAGCGAACCAACGTCAGCAAGGGGCGAACCGCCTCGTGGGGACGGACCGGCAACCCCTTCGGCGATGACGAGTGCGGCAAGTTCTATGCCCGCGCGATGAGCAACTGGTCGATCCTGCTGGCCTGCCAGGGCTACGTGTACGACGGCCCGGCGGGGGTGATCGGTTTCCGGCCCGTCTGGCGGCCCGAGGACCACCGCTCCTTCTTCACGGCGGCCGAAGGTTGGGGACGCTACGAGCAGCGCCGAAGCGACCGCAGGCAGACCCACCGCATCGACGTCCGCTTCGGAAGGCTGCGCATCCGCACGCTCGTTTTTGAGGCGCCCGAGGACGCCAAGGTCGAGCGGGCAACCGTATCCGTCGCCGGCAACGAGGTCCGCGCCGCAGCCGCACAGGACGGCTGCCGCGTCACGCTCACCCTGCCGGAACCGGCGTTGGTGACGCACGGCCAAGCTATTGACGCTGCCCTGGCCTGGTAGTGCCACTTTGTCAACTTCCCGCCGATGCAGGCAAGTGGTAGCGCGGTGGCCAATCCTGGCCGCCGCGCGGTGGGCACGATTGCCCACCGCGCTATGCCCATGTCGGGCGACGCGAAGTTGACAAAGCAGCGGTAGATGTGGTCTTGTGACCGACAGGCGGACGCGAAGTCGCGCCGGAGGTCTTGCCGCAAGTGGGCTATTCTGGTGGAACCGGAGTCACGGAACACGAGAAAGGGGAAGGCGATGTCCGAGTCAACCGAAGTGTCGACACCCACACGGACCACGAGGCGAAGGTTTCTGAAGACGTCGGCGGCCGCCGTCTCGGGCGCGGCCGTGGCGCCGCTGGCCATCGGCCGCATCGCCCACGCGGCCGGCAGCGACGTCATCCGAATCGGCATGGTCGGCTGCGGAGGGCGCTGCACCGGCGCCGCCGGCGACGCCATGAGCGTGGACCCGGGTCTCCGTCTGGTGGCCATGTGCGACATCTTTCTCGACCGCGTCCGCAACCGCCGCAAGCAACTGAAGGCCAAGTGGGGTGACCGGGTGGCCGTCGATGACGACCACTGCTTCGCCGGGTTCGACGCCTACAAGCAGGTCATCGCGTCGGCCGACGTGGTGCTCATCGCCAACGCCGCCAAGTTCCATCCGCTGCACATGCGGGCGGCGATTGAGGCCGGCAAGCACGTCTTCGTCGAGAAGCCTCACGCCATCGACCCCCTTGGCGTCAAGACGGTCATCGCGGCCTGCGAGTTGGCCAAACAGAAGAAACTGAGCGTCGTCTCCGGCCTCCAGAGCCGCTACCACACGGGGTACCAGGAGGCCATCAAGCGGATCCACGACGGCGCCATCGGCCGGGTCGTCGCCATCGAGGAGAACTTCCTCCGGCCCCCGTACGGTCTGGTCGCGCGCGCCAAGGGGCTGAACGAGGTCCAGTACCAGTGCAGCAACCAGTACCACTTTGCGTGGCTCTCCGGCGACGACGTGCCCCAATCGCTCGTCCACAACGTCGACCGCTCCACCTGGGCCATGCGCGACGAGGTACCCGTCAAGTGCCACGGACTGGCCGGACGCTCGGCCATGTTCGATGAGATCTACGGCAACGTCTTCGACCATCACGCGGTCGTCTACGAGTTCGCGGGTGGGACCAAACTCTACGCCTTCTGCCGCACCACCAAGGGGTGTTA
>Ga0307433_1000449_pt1 | contig 32160 bp, 26 predicted proteins | sample SalMarWE160210MG_FD_202166 | JGI IMG/M metagenome (GOLD analysis project Ga0307433, IMG submission 202166) | Salt marsh sediment microbial communities from the Plum Island Ecosystem LTER, Massachusetts, United States - WE1603-210 | ecosystem: Environmental > Aquatic > Marine > Intertidal zone >... | reverse complement strand
TGCGGCAGGGGTCTTTATGTTGGGGGTTTTGTTTAGCCGTCGCCGGTTTACCACGGCGTAGCGAAACGAAGACGGGAACGGCGACGTTACATTGTCATTCCGTACTTGCCTGCCCCAGCAATTCGTTGGCAGGGGATACGGAATCCAAATATATTTAGCCCCGAAGCCTGCTTCGGGGGTTTCCTTAAGCCCCCAGCCCTGCCCTGAGCGCACCTGTCCCGCTTTGCCCTGAGCCTGTCGAAGAGAGCGAAGCAGGATGGCGAAGGCGGAAGCGACGAAAATTGGCTTGTGTTTGGTGAGAATTGGGAGAAATAATAAGCTTACCTTGGCATAGCCCAAAAACACCATCGATCTCATACTGCAAGGAAAACATGGTGGATTGTAAACTTCTTTGTGCTTAAGATATGCCTCGTTTCTCGAATGTTCTTTAAATTGCCCAGGACCGATGATAACTCAAGGCCTATGTTCTTCTCCAATTTCAGCATTGTAGCTTTCCTTTTGATAAGTTCTCCTAAAGATAAAATTGCCTCTTCTGCCTTTCCGTCCATAACATATGCGATCATTCCACCATTTGTAACACTTCGGCTATATTTACCAGTAATAAAGCACATCATTCCCTGTTTGCCGACATAATCGCTATTGTTGGTAGCAAGTCGGCGCGGAAGCGGATATGGGATACGTAACCTTTTACACTCAAATGCAAAATGAATTTCCTCTTTCAATGTACCCAAGTATGAGAAGAGAATATCCATACGGCCTTCATCTTCGGCTTGAGTGTCAAGCGTGTTTATCTCTGGCCATACTTGGAATGGTAAATCATCACGTTTATTTTTATCAACTCGCAACTTTATCACAAATTCTTTTGATATAGTAACTTCAAGTGCAAGGCGATGTGGCTTATTGAAAGTATCCCACGAACTAATTACAAGCTCAAGTATATCAGGAATAAACTCCTCTGGAAGTAAATCTTTCCAACCTTCTGCATTTCCAGCTACTTCCGCTACCATTAATTACCTCTTCCGGAAGTAAGGATTTTTGCTGCTATTTCATCAGCATCGTTGATAGCCGCCGTCTTTGTCCAATGCCTCAATGCAAGCGGCTTGACAATATAAAGATTATCTTTGTCAAAAACCTTCAATCCGCGATGATATGTAAACCTGCCTTTCTTTTCACGAAGGGCGTTCTGAATACTCTTCAAGGCCGTTTGTAATTCATCAAATGTTTGATTTTCTTTGTAATGTTCGAATTTTCGGGATTTCCAAAGCGTAACAATGGAGGTCCCTTGCTTATTGGAATATTCTGTTTTACCGCTTACTTTAAAAAGACTCCGTTTGGCCCATGAATTTAATATCCCACATAGTAAATCAATATATTCTTTGCGTTGTTCAAAAGTAGATTCTTTACTCGTTGGCACTATTTTACTTATAGAAGTCGGCATCATGCTTCTTTTGAAAATATTAACCGTATCGTCAATAAGCATTTCCTCGCGTTTAGAAATCGCATAATATTCGTAGATAAGCGGCTCGATTTGCTTCATGGCAGTTTGAGTTTTGTTTTTCCTGCCCATAAAATTATTCTCAATGGATTCCTTACACTTTATCATCAAGTCAGCAACCAGATTGATGATTTTTTGTGACTTTTTCGGGTCATAAGTATTTTGGGGAAGTGGGAAAGGCAAAAGACCTATTTCATTAACAAACACTTGGTTTCTCTCCACCCCTAGATTAGCAGGCACATGAAAGAAATAATAATCAGAAAGTTTTGAATTTAAAATGGCTGACAAGAACATTAAGAGTTTAGCATCTTTATTGCTACCAGAATCCGGATAGACGATAGATTGAAATGTATTGTTAAAAACTATTGGAAAGTCACAGAAAATTTTCTTGGAGAATCCTTTTGTTATAATTACCATTGGTGGTTCAAAAAGGATTTTGTCTGGTCTACGTCGAAGTTCAGTAAATCTTTTCTTAAATCCAAATTGATCGAATGGAACACAATCCTTGCACGTTAATATAAGATGTATATTTTTATTTGTTGCATCAATGTATAGACGGTTTTTGCCCCACCATATCGACTTTGGTTTACCATGTATCTCTTTACCATTCTTGTTTATTTTAGGCTTAAAAGTATCATTATCGTAATACTCAGGGAGGTACGGTTGAAACCCTTGGCCGGAAATGAGGAGTTTTGGTTCTTCGGGCGTTCCTGTGATATCTCCCAGTCGCGGCATTTCAAGTAATCTATCAATAAGAAGAACATCCCTTTTAGTCCCCCAAAATTTTTTCTTCCAAACGACTGATATTTCATTTTTCTTTGCCGATTCTTGAATCTCAGACAATTTCATTGCCTTGCGGTCTTCTGGTAAAATAGCGATTACCCCCCTCCGAGGATCGTAATCATTAACTTTCGGCACTTCATAATTTATGAGATATTCTCCTTCTGGTTTTTGACGGCCAAAACGAACAATTACAGCTGGACAGATCGCATTCTCAAATAGTATTTCGCGCCAATCAGATAATTGGATAACCTTATCAACGGTAATATTGGAAAACCAACCATCTTGAAAGATATCAGTTTGGTTATTAAAAAGCACTTTTGTGGGCAAAACAAGGCAAGCTCTTCCATTTGACTTTAAATGAACCGGAGATTTCCACATGAAGGGATGGGCAATCTGCTTAGCTGGAAAAAAATATCTTTTCTTATCTGCCTTGTATTTAGGACTGTTTTCAAGATATGGATCGTTTTTACTTAAACACCATTCAAGAGCTTTGTCGTCAGCTATGTTGCCTCTACTGACCCACGGCGGATTTCCGATAACAAGATCAAAATAATTTTCTTCTATAAAATCGTTGTCAAAAAAGTCTCCCTCAAAAATCACAGGGGACTCAGTGTTCTTATATGATTGGTCTTTTAAGACAAGGAAATTATCCAGTACTTTTCCTCGAATTTTCTCCAATTCTCGAATTTCTCTTGGTTTAAGCTGATCTAAAAATGCAAGGTAAAGACTGAAACACGCGATGCGACATGCTGTTTCCTTTAGATCTATGCCGCATAATTGGTTTCTAATGATTTCCAAAAGAGCTTCAGCACGGGTTTTATTGCAAACTTGCGGATTTTGACGCCTCCATTGTTCAGCTATTCGATTAAACAATATCACAAGAAAGATTCCAGACCCACAGGCAGGATCCAAAATCCTCTTATCAAGCAAACTCCCATTTTCGACTGCCACATCAACAACCATTTCTGCAAGATGTTTTGGTGTATAATAAGCCCCGCTCTTACGTTGCTCCTCTTCGTCTTCGGCAGCAAGGAATTCTTCGTATATAGAGCTTATTGTCTCGACAGGAATCACTTCGAAATTGTATGCCCAGAAATCAAATGTCTGCTGTCCTGTTGGTAATTCTTCACCATTTAAAAATCTACGGAGTATTCTTATATGTTCCTCGTCAATTTTCTGACGTTCCTGTTTGATAGTTTGATCAAACACGCTCCCATTAAAATGTGTTTCAAGGACAGCAAAAAGGTCATACAGAATATCTCTTGCTTTAATACCTTTGTATTGCGAAAACAATTCATGAAGATCCTTTACGTCTTTTACTCCAGCTTCAACAAATTCCTGTTCGCCAATAACATCTCGTTCGATGAGATAACACGTAAAAATTATCCTGCCAAGCAGCGGATGGATTATTTTATATTCTAAATTTTTATGTTTGTGCAATAGATCTCGTGCGGCCCTAAGATTTTTAAGTAAAAACTTATCAACTGTTTTGTCAGGCTGAAAACTTTCAAGATTCTCTCTATAAATCTGGCCGGTCTGAACTCTTCGCATAAATAAAGCTCTTGCTGTTAAATCAAGCGCTTGTACAAGTCTGTGCTCCGCATCGAGAGGAGAATCTTCCTTTGCAGGTTTTGCTAAACTTGAGTAAACCTGAACTTCATTGGGACTGCTTATTACTAAAAGGGTAGCGAGACCTTGGTTCCAGAATTTTTTATAGCATTCCCTTTGGTTGCGGGAATCAATACGATCAACTTCTTTAAAATAAACTGTTGGTTTACCTTCAATGCATAGAATCCCATTTAGGTGCATTGTCTCCCACGCACGTCTCATAAAATGTGAATAGGGATGAATGCCCGCATGTTTTTCTATATCATCTTCCGAGCGGAAAAAATCAGGCGCAGACACCTTTTCGAGGTTAAAGTCTTTAATAATCCTTTTACTTGCAACTGTTACTGTGCCCATAGGAGTTTAGAGTCTGATATTCTATCCTATACTATCTGCCCTATATCCTACTTTAATATGTTAATTTAAGCAAAAACTAAGAAAAATTCCTTAACAATACCTGACAAAATTCGTGGCTAATTTAACTTGAACTCTCTATGGCTGTTTTTATTCTTGTTTAATCAGTGTAAACTTGTCTCGCCATAGTTTTAACGACGGCGGATCAGTGTCCCAAAGTCCGCGTTAATCAGTGTCTAAAGTGTCTAATTACAATTTTACCACGCTACCACGTGCATTGTAGCATATAAAATCGTGTTTTTCACCGCTATACTCTGGCGAAGAATGTATTATGATGCGTTTGTCCATAAGCTGCTCAATTTGCATCAGCGCAGTTCTTTTCTCATTTTGCAGATAATCCGCAACTCCGGGTGAGACAAACAGCTCAATTCGTTTTATTTGCTCATGTGAAGCAGATAGATGCAGCAGGCGAATAATCTCTATTGCCGTTGATTCATGGCTTTTGACAAAGCCCGTGCCTGCACAATGCGGGCAAGCCAGGTATGTGGCTGATTGCAATGAAGGACGCATTCTCTGACGTGTCATTTCTATCACGCCGAACCGGCTTATTCCCAGTATTCTCGAGCGGGCGCGGTCGGCCTTAACGGCTGTGCGAAAAACTTTTTCCACATCCTTACGGTGTTTGTTGTTGTGCATATCGATAAAATCGCAGATTATTAGGCCGCCGAGGTCTCTCAATCTGAGCTGGCGGGCAATCTCGACAGCCGCTTCCATATTACTCGCATAAGCAGTCTGCTCGGGCGTTTTCTGCCGGCGATATTTTCCGCTGTTGACATCTATCGATACTAATGCTTCGGTCTGCTCGACTATAATTGAGCCGCCGCTTTTAAGCTTTACTTCTCGCGACTGCACTTTAGAGATTTCATCCTCAATCCGGTATTTGTGAAACAGTGGTATCTTGCCGTCGTAATACGTTACTCTTTGTTTCAAGCGCGGTGATGCCAAGGAAAGGAAGTCCCTGATTTTGCGGACCACCGCCTCCGAATCGCACATTATCCTGCTTATTTTACTGTTAAAGACGTCTCTGAGTGTTCGGATGACCAGGTCGGATTCCTGATAAAGCTCGCCGGGCGTTTTTTCGGTTTCTATTCGTTTTTCAATAGCCCTCCACAGTCGTCTGAGATATCTCAAATCGTTTTGTATATCTCTTTTAGAGCACCCCTGGCCGGCTGTTCTGATGATAAAGCCCACGTGTTTTGGAGGATTACTCTGCTCAAGAATTTGTCGCAGCCGTTTACGTTCATTTTCATCTTCAATCTTATGTGAAATGCCGTGTTTTCGCATCCACGGCATCATAACCAGATACTTACCCGCCAAGGCAAGATAGGTGCTGAGAGTCGGACCTTTTGTCTTGATGCCTTCTTTTGTTACCTGGACGACCAGTTCCTTTCCTTTTCGCAGGCAGTCCTGAATAGCTGGGCGCTCCTTGAACGATTTTCTTCGGCCGACGCTGTCGGCGAGCTTGCCGCTCACGTTTGAAAAATACCGCGGATGAAGGTCTGAGATATGAAGGAATCCGTTTTTTCCTATGCCGAAGTCTATAAAAGCTGCCTGTATTCCGAACTCGATATTTACAATCTTTCCTTTATAAATATTGCCGACGTGTCTGCCAACGCTGGCCCTTTCCACGTACAGTTCTTCAAGCGAACCGCCGTCTACTACTGCCACCCTGCACTCCTCGCTCTCAGCTACATTTATAAGCATTTCTCTTGCCATTGTTTTGTTCCCCGCCTGCCCCGCGTTAAACAGGCCACTGCCGTAATTTAATGCGGGGTCGCTCGTACCCTCCAACTTGTAGGGCACGAATCACGTTTTTTGCCATTGTACGTTCGTGCGTTTAATCGGCGCAGCGAGCATACCTGTCTCAAGTTCCAACAGTTGTAAAATCTCATCAGCCCGTATCGAACCGGTCGGGCTGATTTCATATTGGACAATTATACTATTATTATCCAGTTTAATCGACTTCAAAAAAGGCCTGACGTCTATTTCTTTTACTGCGCCCGGCGTACCGCGGCGGTTGTGACCCGAAGTGCGAGTTACCAACAACGACTTATTGGCCAATAATCGCTCGATTCGGGCCTTCATAGAGCCGTTAAGCTCTTCCGGCAGAACCATTATTATATACGTGGCTGAATATGGCTGAAACGATGTATTTGGCTCCGCGGAACTTACTGAAAGCAGCTCGATTCCTTCAGGCAACTGCTCTGAAAGTGCATCCATAATTCGTGACTCGTAATCCGTGGCTCGTGGCTCGTTTGGGTTACAGCTCAGACTCAGACACAATAATTCATCATCTGATTCGACGCCGACAGGTCTCGGCAGAGGCAGAGACATTTTCGGATGAGGGTTGAAACCCTGGCTGTGCCGGATTTGAATTCCTGCTCGAACACAGGCCCGCGGAAAAACCTTGAGCGTCTCAGCGTGCGACAGAAATCTCAGGCTCCCGCCTATCCTGAATTTTATTACCAGCAAGATAGTGGCGTTAGCCATGCTGTGCATTTCGTTCGAAACTTCTTGGTTCGGCAGGCTCACCATTTATGTGCGCATCTCCTTTAATAACACGTATCACGGGCTTGAAGCCCGTGTTTGCACGGCCAAGTCGCCGACGCTCCAAAGCTATGGCGACGGAGCGATGGCCGTGGTACTTTAGCATTATGCCCATATTTGTTTGAAAAACAAGCATTTTAATTCAAATACGCAGATATATAGCCACGAAGGCACAAAGACACGAAGAATTAACCACAGATTTACACAGATTGACACTGATTTTGTTTAATCGCGGAGAAGGCACAAAAGGATTAACCACGAATACCCATGGCATAAATACACACGAATTGGCACTAATTGTTCATTTGCCACGAAGACGCGAGGACACAAAGGAATCTTAACCGCGGAGGGTGCAAAGAATAAAGAATAAATTCTGACCTCTGATATTTGCTTTCTATCAAGATACCCACTTAAAAAGCAGTTTTTTGTGCGATAGTGCGCAGTCTCTAAGATAAAGATTTATCAAATTTTGATATGGAATTCCCGTTTCCTTTGCCAAGCCCTTAAAATACTTAATTACGTCAACTTCCAAACGAAGAGTTACCTGCTTTTTAAGCTTTTTGGCATAAGGATTCTTACGTCCCTTCATTTTTGAAAAATCATATTGGTTTCTCATCTTTTTGCCTTTCGAGCATCCCAGCTGAACTTTATTTCGTCCATAATTATATTATATTGCTAATATCATTATAAAACAAGTTTTTTTAGGAAAAATTTTTTCAAAAATTACATGGGGTAGAAAATCAGCTACGAATCCATTCGACCCTGCTCTGCTAAAGCTACGCAGGGCAGACAGAACAGGCAGGGGCAGGCATTCGGAGACAAGCAAATACCCCCTGCAGTGCAGGGGGCTAACAAAACCCTTACGGTGCAAGGGACTAACGGGTTGTAAGTCCTTAATTCGCAAGGTATTGTAAAAATTTCCGCTATAAGGGGCGGCGGGATATAAACTTACAGAAAATAATCAATCAAATACGCAGGTAGTTGCGTGCAAAAACCGAAATTTTTGAAATTTTTTTTATTCCTTGCTAAGCAAGCGTTTACGAAAATTCACTCCTTAAAAAATCAGCCAAATTTCAATCAAACGTGCAGGTTCGTCCAATAGTGAGAGGCCACGTATGGCCAGAATACAGAAAACAGAATACAGAAGACAGGAGATAGAAGACGGAGAACGGACACTGCTCTGCTGAAGCTTCCGCCTTCGCTAGAGCTACGGCGGACAAGACGCAGTGCGAGGGCTGGGTTGGGGATTTACGATTTGCGATTGCCGATTTTACAAGTCACTAAACACAAAGGGAGAGAGACATCAAGATTACTGTTGAGATTCCGGATTGGCTGGAAAGGTTGATTATAAAGCCGGTACTTTTGGAGCGTCGGTTGCGTTACGGCTACGCTTTCCGCCGGATTCCTTTAACGCGGGGCAAATACGCCATTGTTGACCCGGAAGATTTTGACCGACTGAATAAATACGAATGGTACGTTTACCCCGGCCACAAAACCTTCTATGCCGCAAGGTCTTACAGGAAAAAAGACGGACGGAGAGGCAGGCTTCCTATGCACAGCCAGATAATAAAAGTCCCTGATGGTTTGTTAGTTGACCATATAAATCAAAATGGCTGGGACAATCGCAAGGCCAATCTGCGACCTGCAACTGCGGCCCAGAATTCTATCAACCGCGCCAAATACAAAGACCGTACCTACGGCTCAAAGTACAAGGGGGTTACCTGGCAATGCAAATATAATCGCTGGAAGGTACAGATTGTAACCAACCGTAAGGTAATATATCTTGGCTCTTTTAAGGATGAGGTCGAGGCCGCGAAGGCCTACGATGAGGCAGCGAGGAAATATCATGGAGAATTTGCGAGTTTGAATTTTGATACGAAAAGGCACAAAGGAACAAAGGCATGAAAAAGGCACAAAGGAACAAAGGCATGAAAAAGGCACAGAGGAACAAAGGCATGAAAAAGGCACAAAGAGGAAATTAGACACGGATAAACACTGTCTATTATTTATTAGACACGGATTGAAATAGCCACGAAGACATCCATCCTTCGCCCCTTAGGGGCTTCGGAGGACAGGCAGGCACGAATAATTAATCATTCATCAATACCTGTCCTGAGTAAAATCGAAGGAATCATTTATCCGCCGTAGGCGGACTGGTAATAAATCAAATCCCACCTGCCCTCGAATGTCGTAATCGGTGGCCCCACCAATTCCACTAACGACCAGCGACTAACCTTCCCGCCCTTCACCTCCAAATTTCTTGTTGCTCTTACCGCAATGCCAGCATAAAATCAGTGGAAATCACCTTGTATATTATTATGTTGGAAGGAATCATTAGATGAAGATGCCAAATGTAATAACTCAAACTCGTAATCCTACAAATAACTTCACATTCCGAGTACGAGCGTACCGTAAGTTAACCCCACAAGAGATGCGAGCGGCTCTTTTCCTCTGGAATCGGCAGCGAGATAAAAGACGTTCATTCAAAAATAAAACAGTGGAAGTAACTTCCATTATTGGTTATGACGAATAGACAATTTTCTGCAATAACCAGAATCGATGCCAGATTTCAAATTAAAAACTGAATTAGCCAAGACTTAACCTGATAAAATCCGCGCAATCCGCGTCTAAAAATTTTTCCCCAAGATCGCCCAACTTTCAATAAATAATTTATAACATTTATCCGCCGCTTGCCCGCCATCTGTGTGGCGGGTTTGTGTGGCGGATTTATCTGTAAAATCCACGTTTCTCTGCGAAATCTATGTCTGCAACAAAAAACAAAAAAAGACTGGAAAAAAAGTTTCGTCCGATTACAATACCGAAAACCTAAATTTTTGTTAATAATTGTAAGACCTTGTATTATGCGATTTATCCTAATCGACAAAGTGGTTTCATTAGACAGCGGCAAACAGATAAAAACAGTCAAGAGCGTGTCCTTAGCCGAGGAATACCTGGCAGACCATTTTCCCACTTTTCCGGTGCTACCGGGGGTATTACTGCTGGAAGGATTGATTGAATCAGCATCCTGGCTGGTGCGAGAGGCGGAGAATTTTGCCCATAGTATGGTATTGCTCGAAGAGGCAAGAAATGTAAAATATAAAAGTTTTCTGCCGCCGGGTGCACAGATAGAATATACTGTCCAGGCCAAGACCATCGAAGAAAACGTCAGTAGCTTTGTCGGCTTTGGTTTATCAAGCGATGAACGAATCGTAGAGGCAAAGTTTGGGTTAAGGCACTTTAATCTGACTGATGAGAATTCAGCTTTGGCAGATATAGATGCCAAGGTTATCGAAAATATGAAAAAACGCTGGAAATTATTGTGGCGTTAGAAATTGCAAAAAAGGATTCGTCCTTCGTAGCAGCGCTACTACGGAGAATAAATTTTTACAAGACTGAGAATACGGGAGGTACAATATGGCAATGAGTCGGGATGAAGTATTCGGAAAGGTTCAGGAAGTCTTAGTCGATGCTTTAGGAGTTGACGACGATGAGGTTACCGCTGAAGCGGCTTTAATGGGAGATTTAGGAGCCGAGAGCATCGACTTTTTGGACATAGTGTTTCGCTTAGAGAAAGCATTCGGAATAAAAATCCCGAGGGAGGAGTTATTCCCAGCTGAAACTCTGATGAATAATTCAGGATTTGTCAGCAACGGAAAACTGACCGAAACAGGGTTGAATGAGCTGCGGCAAAAAATACCGCATATCGACCTGTCAAAATTTGAGAACGACCCTGATATTAATAAATTAGGCAATTTGTTTACTGTAGGCGCGATTGTAAATTACTTGGAGAGCAAGCTAAAGACGGCTTAACAAGAGTAAAAATAGGTGACTGTCCCTAATTGTTCCATAATCGCTGAACCGCTACGGCACTGGTTCCCATTCATTCGCGAAGACAGCAAAATCATATAAGTCCACTATGCCGGACGTATCTTCGTAAAGGTTTGCACGTGAATCGTAGTCCGCATCGGCAGGGACGTTTAACCATGAATCGAAAAAGATAGCAGCATCCTCCAAGTCCACGTCTGAATCGCCATCGAAATCGGCAGTAAGTTTATGTAAACCATATAAATAGGCATATAGGGCCATTTTGCCCCGCATGGTTTGCTGGGGTGTAAATTCTGAATGAGCCCATACATATCTCGTATTGAAATAACCTTCAGCTTTCGGCCAATAATCGTCATAATCAGGGTAACATTTAGAAGTCATCCAGCCCGGACACCCCATAATCATGCCGCAATACCAATCGTCAGTATTCAAATAGGGTGTATGTCCGGGATGCAAGCCGGGTGTTCCATCATCTCTACCCGAAGTATAGGCATTTTCAATACTGCGCTTACCTGACAGGTTTGTTGCAGCAGTAGTCATATAAATGATATTCAGGGAATTACGTCCAAGCCCCCAGTCGGCTTCCAAGACAATGGCATTTTCGAATAAATCTTTATCCGAACCATTGTCGGCGATTGCATGGGCAACTATCGATCTTTGTACATTCTGTTCGGTCTTAAAGTATCCTGTGTTATTGTCTGTAGCCCTGCGCGTTGGCCGAGAGTTACTATAATTTGCTTCAATATTTTTAGCTTCATTAATAATAGATGCCTTCATCCTGCTGAATAAACTGGGATAATGAACAGTTCGTCGGGTTTTGAGATAACCAGCAGATGCCCAAAGCTGATTCATGTTCGAATTAGCTATAGGTGAAGTGTCTGTTGTTGCACCGCTCAATGAATTCACCATGTCTTCATAAGCAGTATTTCCCGTCAGATTATAGAGAAATGCCGCAGCCATCATTTTCAGGTCCTTCCCCCTGACTGTTCCTTCACCGACATTCTGCGTTTCATCAAGCATCTGGTCGGGCAGGCCGCAAGCGTAATTGTAAGCTGTAATCGCAGCATCGGTGTACGTATTTTTCAAACCATCCAATCCGGCAAGCATAAAACAATTAGCCAGCATGGATGCGTTTGCGGCATTTGCCCATGCTGCTATCGGCGTGTTTCCCGCCTGATAAAGAACATTGCTGCCGGTAGGATTGGTAAGTCCGTGACTGTATCCATCTCCATCTCGCAATCGAAGCCAGAAATCGACTTCGTTTCTTGCTTCATCGAGTATATCAGGGATGCCGTTGCCGCTTTCATCGATTCCCAGGTTATCATCATTCAATTTACCATCGGTAAGAATATAGGACAGCAGCATATCATAAATGTTTGAAATATGTCCCAGATGCCTGTCCCAGTCCAGCGCATCGGAATGGCCACCATAGGCATCGTTGTTCTGAGGATTGCCCGATTTTACATAGGCGGCCCAAGCGTTGGGGTTGTCCCAGACATCACCGCCTGAAAAAGTATCCCAGTCCGGGTGCCAGGGCTGCATAGTGGTTATATAAACTTTTGTATTTGACGGTGATACATTGGGAATATAAAGAGGCCGGCGCGGAACCGGTGTCATATCAAGATTGTCCTGACCAATACGCATATAAAAATAGCCAAGCGTGCTGACCCTGAACGGCTCGAAATAAACATATCTTTTTATCTCGAAATCTTCGCTGCATCCTACCCCTTCTATTGCAATGCGGTATGTTCCCGGAGTATTAAAGCCGGTAAAATCAGCTTTCCAGACATTTGATGCCGTGAGGTTGTAACCTCCTGCTTCCGTTGCGCTGTTTTTCCAAAAAGCAACAGTTCCGACTTGCTGTGTGACGGTGGTATTCACATTATATATATAAACATTATTACCAACAAACGCCGAGTAGTCACGCGCACCGCCATTTCCCATCCACATATATAAATCGACGGCTTTTATGCTGCTGTCGTTCAAATAGCCAACCAGGTTTACGTGCGCTGATTCTGACGGGCTGTTGAATATATCAAAATTAATGGTCTGGCTAAGCACATCAGAATTTGTATTTGCATTTATTTCAATGGTATAGCTATTTGCCTGCGCCAGTGAATGTGGTAATTGCAAATAAATGGTGTGCTCCATTGTATATTCGTAATGAAAGTCATCCTCTCCGACATCCCAGTCCATTTCAGCCATACCATTGAGTTTTGATTTGCGGCAGCAATTGGTTGGGCTTAAACCGGTTGGACCATAATTTGCATCATCGGTTGATTTTATGACCCAATTTGCAGCCAGGACGGCATTTGTTGTGTTAAGTGCGCTTCCATAAAGCACCACATAATTATTGGCTGTATCATGACCTGATGTATATGCTGTGCTTCCAAGCCCATCATCTACAAAATTTACGTCCCCATCTTTGAAGTGGACCATAATGTAGTCCTTGTCAATAACTTTCATTCCGACAAGTTTGGCTGCGAATGCATCGGTGGAAATGATTATTAATGACAAAACCAAAATGATTAATACTATTCTTTTCATAATTCACCCGCCTTAATTTTACAAAAATCTGCCTGAACTGTCAAGATTTATCTTCTCTGAGGCGGATTTCTCCAAAAACTACACAAATACGCGGATTATTATGCTCCCGACTTCTTCCAAATCCTTTTTTTGTGCAGACCTTCGTAAGGCATCCCTTAGGGAGTGGCTAACAAAGATTTGCTTGAGAAATCGGGGAAATTGCCTTATTGTATCGGGTTATGCGCTGGATTTGGATAGATAAATTTGTTGAGTTTCAAAGCAGCAAACGAGCTGTTACTATTAAGAATGTAACGCTTGCGGAAGAACACCTGCACGACCACTTCCCGGGATTTCCTGTAATGCCGGAGTGCTTAATGATTGAGGCAATGGCCCAGACGGCAGGGATACTTGTCGGCGAGGCAAAGAAATTCGAGGAAAAGGTCATCCTTGCAAAGATAAAAAAAGCCGCCTTTTTCCATTACGTAAAGCCGGGCGATACCTTAAAGCTGGAAGCGGAAATCGAATCCATCACACCAGAGGCAGCAAGCACAACCGGCAAGATTACGTGTCTCCACGGGCTGGAAGCCCGTGCTACTGACGACAAACTAATAGCTGAAATTGATTTGATGTTCAGCCATATAGACCAGAATCTTGCAGGTAAAAAATTCCCGGAAGATAACTTCGTATTCACCGGCATGTTCGAATCACTTCTACGAGACGCGCTTTTAGGCGACAGTGGTTCCGGCGAGTCAAAAAAACTGGAGAAAATGTAGTGAGTTCTGCTCGCGTAGTAATAACCGGCATAGGTGCTGTTAGTCCGCTCGGATTAACTGTCAGCGATATGTGGGATGGCCTCTGCGCCGGCAGATGCGGGATAGATAAAATTACGGCATTCGACCCCGTGGGCTTTAGCTGTAAAATAGCAGGTCAGGCCCCTGATTATAAAGTACAGAAATTTGTCCCAAAGGCCCACCGCAAGGCAACCAAGCTGATGTCGAGAGACATCGAACTGTCGGTAATAGCAGCCAACGAGGCCTTTGCAAACAGCGGTCTTATCACAAAGGCCACAGACCCTGAAAACGTCAATATCATCCCGCATCGCACAGCTATAAATCTCGGTGCCGGCTTAATCAGCTGTGACCTGGTCGAGTTGGCCCCCGCCGTGGCGGCAAGTATCACCAACGGCAAATTCGACATCAAAAAATGGGGCAAAGACGGCCTTGATATGGTTACCCCTTTATGGTTGTTGAAATATCTGCCTAACATGCTCGCCTGCCATATCGGCATCATACACGATATCCAGGGCCCAAGTAATTCTATCACCTGCGCCGAGGCCTCGGCTCATCTTGCGATAGGCGAAGCGTCTCAGATTATTGCCCGCGGCGGATGTGACATTGCTGTTTCCGGCGGCGCTGAAGCAAAGGTCAATCCCATCGTTATGATTCGCCAGTGCCTTATCAAACGAGCTACTTCTGAAAATAACGACGACCCAACGTCGGCCTGCAGACCATTCGACGCAGAAGCAAAAGGTTCTGTCTTCGGTGAAGCAGCAGGAGTAATAATACTCGAAAACCTGCAAAACGCACAAAAACGAGGTGCAAAAATATACGCCGAGGTAGCCGGCCTTGGCCAGAGTAATAATATCAATTCCAAATACGAGAATCTCGAACCTGACGGCAAGGGCATCCGGATAGCAATAGAAAAAGCAATGGCCGATGCACAAATACAGCCGGAGGATTTGGACCTGATTATCCCTCACGGCACAGGAATAGCTGAAGATGATTTGGCTGAGGCAACGGCAATCCAGACAGCTCTTGGTGATGCAGCAGCCAATATTCCCGTCTGGCCGACCAAAAGCATGTTAAGCAACACTGGCGCTGCAGCAGGAGCGCTCGATGTTATAGCCGCCGTTTGTGCGATGGCCAATGGGAAAATACCTGCTGCGAAAAACTTAAACAAAAAAGCTAACGGCTGTAATTTGAATATTAAAACTGAACCGCAGCAAAAAGAAATTCGTTATGCATTGTGTTGCAGCTACACCTACGGGGGACAAACAGCCGCTGTCATACTGAAAAAGATTTAAGATCTGAAATTTAAGATTTGAGATTGACAATATGTGATTCCGCCAAACGGACGGCGGACAAGTTTCGATTGACGATTGGCGATTTATTGAAAGGGGGAATCATGGTGAATCTATTATATATCAAGGCGTCGCCGATGGGGCAGCTTTCCTACTCAGAAGCTGTGACGGAGGCATTTGTCGAATCATACAAACAAAACCATCCAAACGACAAAATCAAAACGATAAACCTTTTTGAAAAAGAGCTTCCAGAGTTCGACTTCAAAGCGGCCAGCGCAAAATACAAAATAATGCACAATAAAGAACATTCAGCAGAGGACAAAAAGATATGGGGAGAAATAGTCTCCGTAATTGAAGAATTCAAATCAGCGGATAAATTCGTTTTAGCAGTGCCGATGTGGAATTTCTCAATCCCCTACCGGCTGAAACAATACATAGATATAATCGTTCAGCCGGGCCTCACTTTCACCGTCAACAAAGACGGCGGCTACGAAGGATTAGTAAAAAATAGGCCAATTTTTATCACATACGCACGCGGCGGAGAATACAAAGCAGGTACTGAGGCGGAAGCATTCGATTTGCAAAAAAAATATCTTGAGCTGATATTAGCATTTATCGGCTTTAGCGATATTCGCTCGCTCGTGGTTGAACCTACCCTCGCGGCCGGGCCTGAGATAGCAAAACAAAAACGAGATGAAGCGAGCGAAAAAGCCAGGCAAATGGCAAAAGAGTTTTGAGATTGCTGGACACTGACTAACACGGATATAAAACGGTGGTTGTTCCCATTACTCCTTTCCTCATTTTGTAAAGTTTCACTGTTTACTCTCAGAGTATCCCTCTATGATACTGTTACCCTTCTTGGCATTACAGCTACGACAAAGCACGCGCAAGTTTGACACATCAAGACTCTGATCGGGATGTATGCTGCGAGGATTAACATGGTCAACCGTCAAATCAAAGTCGTCGGTGATGTGGCGACCACATTCCTGACAAACACGCCCTTGCTGATCTATAACTTGCTGTCGAAGTAAACGCCATTCAGCACTGGCGTAGAATGCATTGGCCTCCTCGATTCTTTCTTGTCTCTCGCGAGCCAGTTCCTCCAAACGAGCACTAACTTTTGGATTCCGTTTTGCAGCCTCAGCTTTTTGTATGATGTTACCCACAAAAATCATAACGAAGCCAAAGACTGCGCAAATCACAAGAAGTGGAGAGTACTCTGGGTGAAAACTGTAGGAGAAGATTAGCACAAGCATAGCTATTAGTGATAGAAAAGAACCGATACCTTCGCACCAATCCGCCAAACGCCACGTTTTCGTAAAAGGAACATCAGAATGAGCCTGCTTCCGCAAACGGTCGCGAACGTTTCTTGTGACGACTATCCCATCAGTTACCTCTACGTTCTCGTTTGGTGCCTTGAGTCTCCGACGCTCCTCTGCTCGTTCCTTTCGCCACTGCTTATAGCACTTTTTGCACAATCCTTGATATTTGAACGCCCAGTCCTTGCCTGTCCAGCCACACCTGTCACATGTACCGTAAGGCGCATACGTATCTAACCACCCTCGTTTCATTATCTGCTCCGATCCTGTGAACCTACCTAGTGGGAGGGATTTTGCCGTTGCCATGAATCAGATGATATGCCCGAATCAACTCGCCGACGCTCCAGGCCTGGGCGAAACAGCCGCGAGGCTTATGAGGGGCATCACCATCAAATATCTCCGAGGCATTTCCGAGGCAGCCTTCGTCAGTTAAATGCTGCAACAATGGCTCGATAAATTCAGCAGCCTTTTTCTTACTCTTTCGGCTGGAACCATTAACTTTCAAATATGCCTCTACAAACGGCCCGAGCAGAAACGGCCAAACTGTGCCCTGGTGATAGGCCTCATCGCGCTGCCGCTGTGGGCCGGTGTATGCGCTTTTATAGCGACTGTCCTGAACGTTTAACGTACGCAGGCCGTAAGGCGTCAGCAGCTCTTTTTGTACCACATCCACGACCGACTTTTGCTGACGAGCCGACAAAGGACTAAAGGCAAGTGAAACAGCAAAGAGCTGGTTCGGGCGAAGAGAGTCATCAACCGAACCATCCGGCAAGATGCAGTCGTTTAAGTAACCTTTACTCTCGTTCCAGAACAATTTGCAGAAACTTGCCGCAACCCTACCAGCCAAAGCTTTGTAATGTTTCGCTGCATCGACATCACGCGGATTCGACCGGCTCACCACAGGCTGTGCATAAAACTGAGCGAGATTACAAATCGCGTTATACCACAGGGCATTGACCTCGACCGCCTTGCCATATCTGGGTGTAAAGACGACGCCGTCACATTTGGCGTCCATCCAGGTAAGCTGCGTATCACTGCTGCCTGCGGTTATAAGCTCATCATCGGCGCGAATGCAAAAACGCGTGCCCTTATGGTAAGAATCCATAATCCATCGAATTACCGGCAAAAGCTCCTCCGTGAAGGTCTTCGAATCACCGGCAGCGTTTAAGTATTGAAAAGCTGCATTTACAAACCAAAGAGAGGCATCAACACTATTAAAATAAGTTGTATCGCTATTGTCATCGAATCGATTTGGAATCATACCCTCATCAGCCGCCTGAGCGAAGGTGGTCAAAACCGACTTTGCTTCCTCAAACCTGCCGGTCGAGAGCAACAAGCCCGGCAAGGCAATAAAAGCATCTCTCCCCCAGTCTGCAAACCACGGAAAGCCAGCTAAAATAGTGGTTCTTATGGTAGGGGCGGTTCGCGAACCGCCCGTACAGGTCTGGCGTTTTGTAACAAACCTGTCGGCAGCCAAATAAAGCATCCCAAGCCGTCTATCTCTTCTCTTTAGAGTGCCGTTCAAGATACTGCTTTGATGGGCGAGTAGCTCTCTACGAACCGTATCAATGTCGGCACCGGTTATATCCACAGTATTGGAGCGTTTGCTCAGATTCGCCCAGAGAATAATTTTGGTCGGGGACTCTATACGGCACTTAAAAAAGCCGGGTGTCCACAAATCCTCGGTAAAGGCCTGGCCTCTTTCTTTGTCATTGCGATATACGAAATTAAACCACCACTGCTGGTCCTTCTCAAAACTCGCAGATGGACAACTCAAAAGCAACCCACAACTGTCCGGCAGAGCATATCGAACAAGCAAAGCATTGCCAAGCCAACTCGAACACAACGAAGCGTAAGATTTCTGCAGGGAGTGGAAATCCCGCAAAGCCACAAACGGGCGCAAAACGAAGTCCACCTGCTCTTTAATAGCGGTAAAATCATACACTAATGCAACTGTATCAGTATCGCGAAGAAGATATACAGATTTGGTCAGTTTGAGATTATCCAGCTCATAATAAAAATGCACCCCCGTATCCTGGCGAAAACGCTTTATATAGTCAAAGCCCTGCGGGGCAAATTTATCAGAGAATTCAAAGGTCGAAAGATTGAATACCTTTTGCTCAGATATCACCATCTCCATACAGGCCGACAGTGCCATTATCCTGTTGGCAGGTGGATTAAGCGAGCCGACGAGCAGGCCATGATAACCCCTCGTATTACAACCAATAATTGTCGATGAAGCGTAGCTGCCCCGTTCATTGGTCAACAGCCATTCTTTGGCCAGTAATTCTTTAATGCTTCCGCCGCCCGGTAATGCACATACGAGTGCTGTATCATCGGCTTTACATGCTGTTAACACTGTCTTCCTCCCGAACGCGGCATACCATAATAAACAGATGCTACTCTGTCCCCCCATGTCTTCCTGTCGGAAGACAGGAACGGGTGCTGCGTAGCACGAGTATATGCTAAACGTTATGCAATACAGGCCTGATTAGAACACCGGCTGTGCAGATTATCCAGTACGTTCATAAAGTTAATATAAGAATCGTAAGGTGAATCATAAGGATTAAAGTACTTATGCACATCACCGTCAGCAAAGTATTTGGTGCACATATAATAAAAATGGTCTGACACCTGCAATCTTCGCCAGTCTGCAATGATACAATCGTCTTTAGTTTTTTTGATTTTATTCTCAAGCCGATAAAGCTCATGAATGGCATTGGACTGCATGGCGTTTCCAAGCCAGGCTGATATGTCTCTTTCGGTATCGGCCCAGCTAATAATATGCGGCACATCAACGGTGTCAACAGCGTCATAACATTGAACTACCTCGCTGGGTGTCTTAAAATTGTTGTCCGGATGTTTCAGAATCTCATCGGGCAGATGCCGCATAAAATCAAATATTCCGGTATCAGCCCACTGATGCTCACCTAATGTCTCGTAATCCATAAAGAGGTTGACAACATTGCCGTTGCCATTAACATTGCTTACCCAACGAGCGAATTTATCCGCCGTCAACGGCCACTGCGGCCAATCACGATTAGAAAACCTAAAGGCAATATCATCGCTGAGAGAATAGTTCTTCAGCAAGAGCTTCAGTTTGCTACAGCCCTTCGGACGATAGACAAAATTGGGACTTCTAAAGCCCAGGATATGGTCTGCTCCTTCCGTAATTATCGCGTCGAAGCTATCCATCGACTCGATGAGAGCAGCCAAATCATTGTTGTATATCAACTCTGTATTTCTAAAAACCTTCGGTTTTTGGCCAAAAAAATGGTCAATAGCCTCGACGTGCTTATTTATCTGCTCTATGAATTCATCATGTGAATATAAAAAACTCAAACTGTGATAATATGTCTCAGCGAGGAATTCCACACAGCCGGTTTCCGCCAGCGCATCAAAGGTACTCATAACCTCCGGCGAAAACCGCTGTAACTGCTCGAGTAATACGCCGGTTATGCTGTATGCTATCTTAAACCTGCCGTCAAATCGCCGTATTGTATCCAGCAGCAACCGATTTGCCGGAAGATAACATTTATTTGCCACCTTCCTGCAGATGAAGGCATTTCTATAATCATCAAAATATTGGTCGTTTTTGTCAAATACCGTATAGTGCCTTAACCGCAAGGGTTGATGCACCTGAAAATAGAAACATACTGAAGGCATTGTCGTTACTCGTATAGTGTATTACAAACGAACTGTCACACATCATGCGTGATGCGATTAAACTGCAACCATAGTCTGTTCATAAATTTTAGCACACTTTTCTGCTGAATCTCTCCAGCGCAGCTTCCTTACCTCAAAATTGCCATGATTTCTCAGTGTCATCTCCAGCGGAGGATATTTCAGCACCGCAACAATCTTGTTAGCAATCTCATTGACATCCCAAAAGTCAACTTTCAAAGCATGTCTCAAAACTTCTGATACTCCACTTTGCTTGCTTATAATGACAGGTACATCATTGTCCAGCGCCTCCAGCGGAGCAATTCCAAACGGCTCCGATACCGAGGGCATCACATATAAATCAGCCGCTCTATAAATCCTGCGAACATCATCGCCGTGCAAAAAGCCGGTGAACAGGACCTTGTGCCCTATGCCAAGCTCCGCTGCCATCTCAATCGCCCGGCGCATCAAATCACCGGAGCCAGCCATAACAAACTTAACATTATCCATTACTTCAAGGACCTTTTTGGCTGCCTGCAGGAAATATTCAGGTCCTTTCTGCATTGTAATTCGGCCTAAAAATAAGACAATTTTCTCATCTTTGTTGATACCTGTTTCCGTCAAAGGCCAATGGCTATTGAAGTCAACGCCGTTATGCACAACCTCAACTTTATCACCGCTGATGCCGTACCGGCTGATTATAATGCTGCGGGTGTAATAGCTAACAGCGATTACTTTATCAGCCTGCTCCATACCCTGCCGCTCGATGTCATAAACCATCTGATGGACATGCTCACCACTGCGGTCAAATTCTGTCGAATGTACGTGTACAATCAGGGGTTTTCCGCTCACCCGGGCTACCGCAATTCCTGCCGGGTACGTCATCCAGTCATGCGCGTGAACAATATCAAACTGCTCGTCCCTGGCTAATCCAGCAGAAATGGCAGCATAACGACAGACCTCAGTGTACATATCGCCACTATAGTGCATGCCGCCAAAAAGCTGACCGGCTGAACTAACACCGCCAGCATGGATTTGCTGTTTTTGCCTTAAACTCTCTTCAATCTGCTGCTGATATGCATCAGGGTTTGAGTATGGTTGCAGCGATGATGCGATTGTATGGAATTTTACATTTTTTAGCTCACCAAATTTGAAGGATGCCTGAGATATCTGAGAGTCAGGCGTAAGCAGCTTCACATGGGTAGCATACCTGTAGTCAACCATTTTTGGCAAAATAAAAGTTATGTTTAATCCGAGCTGGTCTAATGCCTTGGTAAGTCCGTAGCAGGCAGTGCCCAATCCGCCGCTGATAAACGGAGGGAACTCCCAGCCTAACATGAAAATCCTCATAATACAGCACCCTGTTGCTTTAGTTTTATAACCATTCGTCCAAATGAAAAGTTACAACAGCATTTCATCTCTTTATCCAACACCTAAAACGGATAATTTCAGGCCGTAAAGATTAGCAGCAAGACAAAATCTCCGGCCTGAGCAACACAAAAAGTCATATTATCGGTGCTGGATTCTTCGCTGCAATTTGCAGTGCTTAGAAGTTATCCCGCTGCTCAGCCGAGCTGCATATCATTGCTAACCACCTTATCGGCAAGAAATTACACGTTCTTAACTCTGAGCAGGCTAAAAATGCTGCATTTATTTTAATTCCCTATTATTATAAGTCGGGATTTTTAGACAGATATGTTCAACAAATTTTCGAAAAAATAAGAGTTTTACCCCTGATAAACAACATTTTATAGGTCAAAAATCAAAATGAAATGATAATTGATTTCTGTGCAAAAATAAGGGGCTACATGACAATGGGGCAGACTATAAGCGTTGTGCATTTCTGCCTTGGAAAACATGAATATTCGATTAAAAAACCATCCCCACCCCATCGGGCTGCGTCGGGCGACTTCGCCCCGACGAGTAAGCAAACAGCCTAAGCCCAATGGGCGCTGGACGGCTTAAATTAAAGACGCTGTCACGAACGTAAGATACACAACCAAAAGACCTTAGCGCATAACAAGACCGCACTGCAAGAAGTAAAATACCCCAGGCGTCCTTAACTGTCTACAGGTCCTGCGGCTTAACAGTGCTGCGACGATTGGCCTTGGTCCGAGCAACGGCACCATCAAGTATGCCATAAATCTTATCATTGAGTGCCGCTAACGAATCAGAAGCTGTCATCATCTTTTTGCTCTTGATATAGGCCTTGACTTTACTGGCTACAACCAAAGACTCTTTTTCCTTTGCCATAGGTAAAAACCTCCAAGCTAAAAAAGTTAAAATTTTAATAGTCCGGTATCAAATCCTGTGGCACGGCCATCCCCTCGACTTCGCTCGGGGCAGGCTTGGCCGTGTTTCCACGGGCTGGAAGCCCGTGCCACCCGGCACATTGTCAAGACCTGTTATTACACATAAGCAAAACAATTTGCAACAAAAAAATCTGTTGAAACGTTAAATTTCTGCTCTCGGAGAACCGATAGGCAAAAAAGCGATTGTAAGAAAAAACCGATAAATTACGCTTTTTTATGAACTTGCCCCTGAAATAAAACTATGGCTCGTGATTTTTATAATTTAGCCAACTCTTTTTGACGATATGCAAACGAACGGTTTTTCAGAACCGGCTTCGCTATGCTACGTCGTGTCAAGGCGTAGTTGAAAACGAAGCCTGAACGCCCCTGGTTTAGTCAGGATAGTAAGTAAGACTTAATACAGGTTTGTTGCGGAGAGACAAAATGGCAAAACGTTTCAAAAAAACCCAAAAAGCAAAGGGCAATCTGCAAGGGCTTGTCGTTGTTACTCTTGCTAAAGACATGGAGCAGGCCAGAGAGTATGAAACTCTGCTAAAAGTCAATGATATCCCTGTAGTCATTAATGAAACGGATGAACAATCGATAGGTACCAAAGACATCGCCGTGATGGTCCCTGAAGACCACCTCGATGAAGCACACGTCGTAATCGAGTCACAGGATGCGTATGATGATTTCTATGATTTCGCATTAGAAGATGAAGAAGAAGGCGATTTCGACGACCAGTTTTTCGAAGATGAGTTTTAAGCTGCGCCTTTGCTGCTTTCGACTTCGGTGAACTCAGCCAAGCTGTCTGCTGCCCCCCACTCTTGTCTTCGGCAAGAAGACGTGGGGGGGACGCAGAGGCAAGCAAGAAAGCATAGGGGCCAATGGAAAGGCAACCGGCTCGGATAAGTCTCGCCGGGCTGATAATTGAATACGGGTTCGGATTTTGCGATGTAGCAAAATCCGAACCCATTTTATGGCTAAAAAATTAAAGTATGACAGGATATAAAAATGGATAAGGAATTTCCGATAGACCGTCGTAGCGGTCAAGACCGCAGACAAAGTGTTGTTGACCGGCGCTTGGGACTGGACCTTCATCGAGGACCGGGAAGACGGCTAAGCGATGAGCGAAAAGCCGCCGAAGAAGGACAGATGTCCGATGAGCAATTCGACTTTCTTATGGCTATTGACGAATATAAAAGAAAAAATCAAAGACCTTTTCCAACATGGACCGAAGTCCTCGATGTAATAAAGGCCCTAGGCTACCGTAAAGTGGCTGAGCCGGAATCACTTGAGCAATCTCAAAAAGCATCCAGAGCCGTTAAAGTGCCCTTAGGAACCTGGCAAGACTAAAAAGCAAGCTCCCATTCTATTTAATGGGCGTGCCCCACCTTCGCTTCGAGGGCACGCTCAAGCACCAAAACAATCCTATCCTTATAACAAGCTCAACATAACTGCTTTTTTAGTCCCGCACCAGAGTCGCAAAAACTGTTGCTTATTCTATGACGTGGATGTTCTTCTTTTTGCACATATCTTTTAGAATTTTTGGCCAGACGGTGGCACTAACTTCACCAATGTGGGCTTTTTTCAATAGAAGCATAAACGTACGGGATTGGCCGATGCCTCCGCCGATGCTCAGAGGAATTTCATTGTTGATGATGGCCTGATGGTACGGCAATTTTAGGAAATCAAGCTGGCCTGAAACCTCCAGTTGCTGTTTCAATGTCTCAGGATTAACACGGATGCCCATAGAGGTCAGCTCGTGTCGGCGCTCGGTAACGGGATTCCAGACGAGGATATCACCGTTTAAGCCGTGCATAGGCCTTCCGTCCTCGGACGTTGTTTCTGTTACCCAATCATCGTAGTCTGCGGCCCTCATTTCGTGCGGGTAACCGTCCTTGAGGACCCAGCCAATGCCGATTATGAAGATAGCAGGGTATTCCTGTACGATAGTGGTCTCTCGCTGTTTGCGGGACATATCGGGGTATCTGTCAAGAATATCCTCAGCGTGGATGAATGTCAGCTCATCAGGAAGGTTTGGGTACTTGTCGGTCTTTAGCTGGGGGAACATCTCTTGGACATGGGTCTCGGCCCCTTTGATGACCTTCCAGATTTTCTCTACGACTTGTCTAAGGAATTTTAAGTTTCTTTGCTCTTTGGTTATTGTCAGCTCCCAGTCCCACTGGTCAACATAGGCACTATGGTCGTGGTCGAGGAAGTAGTCTTTTCGCACTGCCCGCATATCGGTTAGCAGACCTTCGCCGACTTTCATACCGAATTGCTTTAAGGCCATACGCTTCCATTTGGTTGCGGCCTGGACGACCTCAGCATCAATGGGGTTCTTATCGTAGTCATTTGAGATATGGAACCCGATTGGAGTGCGTGAGCCGTCACGGTCGAGATAGTCATTGATGCCACTTTCAACATCTACAATCAAAGGAACGGTGACACGAATCAGATTAAGCTCCTTGCTTAGATTTTGCTCGATATAGTCTTTAGCCGCGTAAGTGGCAATCTGAGTTTCTTTTGGCGTCAGAAGGGAGCTATAATCATGCGGCAGGATTTTCTCTAATTCGGCATAGTCGCCGATGCCTGGGCCGGCCAGGTCTGCTTTCTTGTCTGTCATTTGCTTTCTCCTAAATTAAAATATCACATTATGGTTACACAAAAAATAAGCTTTTCTTAAGGGTAACTAAAATAACGGGCAATCCTGAATTTTTCAAGAAGTTATTTCAGCACAAAGCAAAACGCGTTACAATCGTAAAAAAACTTATGAAGGAAAAAGTTATGATAAGTTACAGAAAAGAGCTCTGGTTCAATACAAAAAACAGAAGAGAATATATCAACATTACGCCGCAGATTGAAGCATGCCTGCAAGAAAGCGGTATCAGGGAGGGATTTGTGCTCTGCAATGCCATGCACATTACGGCCAGTGTCTTTATCAACGACGATGAACCCGGCCTACATCAAGACTTCGAGGTCTGGCTGGAAAAACTGGCACCTGAGAAGCCATACTCACAATATCGGCACAACGGCTTCGAGGACAATGCCGATGCACATCTGAAACGCAGCGTCATGGGCCGGGAAGTAGTAGTGGCGGTTACATCAGGCAAGCTTGATTTCGGGCCATGGGAACAGATATTCTATGGCGAGTTCGACGGCAAGAGAAAAAAAAGGGTCTTGGTAAAAATTATTGGGGAGTGAGTGGCGGCTTAATGGAACTATTGTTTTTCTTAATTACGGCAGTTGGGGTATCACTTTCAGGTGTGATGTCTCCTGGGCCGATGACAGCGGCTGCGATTGCGATGGGGACAAACAGCCGATTTGCCGGAGCACTTCTTGCGGTTGGGCACGTAATTATCGAGTTTCCACTGATGATTTTAATCGTACTGGGACTGGATAAACTCCTGAGCTTATCCTATATAAAAATCTTCATCGGCTTAGTAGGAGGGGTGTTTTTGCTGTTTATGGCAATCAAAATGTTAAGCGGCCTAAAAAGTGAAGCTGTGCAAGACGTGAAAATTACCAAAAGCGGTCCTATTGTAGCCGGCATAGTGTTATCCGGTGGAAATCCCTATTTTTTGTTATGGTGGGCTACCGTGGGATTGGCTCTGGCAACCACTGCAACCGGTCTTGGGATGTGGGCCTTCGCATTATTTGCTATCATCCACTGGCTATGTGATTTTGTATGGTTACAGATATTATCGTGGGCAAGTTACAAAGGCACGGGCTTATTCGGCCCACGCAGCCAGCAAATTGTTTTGCGGGTCTGCTCGGTGGCATTGATTTGCTTTGGGGTGTTTTTTATTTACAATGCCACAGACATATTGATTAAGCTGCTTTAATTTTCTTTCCCACCCCCGCTCCTGTCTTCCGACAGGAAGACGCTGGGGAGAATTTGTTTTAGATTGTATTGTGCTAAAGCGCTTTGCTGAGTTTGGGCTATTTGCTGTAGATTGGCCGGCTGGTCGGTTGTTGCTTGTGCAAAGCTCGCTGCTGTTACGGCTTCGGCAACATCGGACAACTTGATATTTGCCGGGTCCTTTGCAGGCATAAAACCTGCACGAGGGTCAGAAGTCCTCACTAAAAGACCACTGTTTACGAGATGGTTAAGGATTTTTTCGCCGAATTCAGCAGGGATATTTAATTTACTACATACAACTTCCTGTGAAACCGGAGCCTGATTAGCTTCAAATCCGGCGGCAATCTCCCTGACGATATTGATGGCGGTAAGGTCATTTGCTATGAAGTATTCCTCTGTTTTCTTGGCAGCGGCAATCTCAGCGGCATCGAGTGTTGTCAGGTGTTGGGTCGTAAATGTCAATTGCAGACCAAACAGCACAATAAGCCAGGTAATAAAAATCCACAAAACGCCTAATGGGACAAGGCCCAGGATACCATAAAGCTTGCTGTATGGGATAAATTCCGTAACGTACTGGCCAAAGCCCCACTTGGCAAAACTCCAGACCAGAGCTGCTATAACCGCACCCCAAATGGCCGCTTTTGCCTGAACCTTTGTGTTCGGCAGAACAAAGTAAAGCAGAAAAAATGCAACGGTTGCCACTATATACGACAACAAAGCAGGACCTATATGCGACAGAATGGTTTTTTGAATCTGCCCAACGGCAGCGTATCGCGTGGCAATGTAAATGCCCACCCCGAACAGCAAAGGCCCAAGCGTCAGAAGTGCCCAGTAGTTAATCATCCGGTGTAAAAAACTCCTGCCTTTGGCAACATGCCATATACTATTAAACGCTCTCTCTATTGTCGATAATAACGACAATGCAACCCATATCACGATTATTACGCTAATAAATGTAATTGTGCCTTTACCTGCCCCTGTAAAAAAGTTTGCAACTGCTCTGTCAAGGTGCTCGGTAATCTTGATAGTCTGGTCAGCGTTCTGAGGGTCGGGATACTGAATGTTAGAGAGATGAACCTGGTCGTATATAAAAGCTTTTACTTTCTCACCGACATCGCTATACGCTGGAAACGACTGGAATATCAAAAGCATTACAATAGCAAGAGGGACAATACCAAAGATGGTGTGATATGACAGCGCTGCAGCCTGCCGGCCGGAGTGATTCTTTCTCAAAAGCCGGGCACAGTGCGACCATAATTTGATTTGAAAGACCGCAAACCGCCCTGCTTTGCCAAGTTGTGTAGTAGGTGTGGTTAAAAGATTCTTCAACAATTCCATCCTCATTCCTTTCTAATCTGGCTACGTCTTGGCCTACGCCAAGACGAGTGCACTTTCATATTTAGCCCCCAGTTCCACCGGGGGAGCTTTTCTACTTGAGCAGTTCTTCAAGCCCTTCCTGGAGCCGTTGCCTTAATTGCTGTTTGAGCAGCTCTTCCGTCAGCTTGCCCCAATTAAGCTCCGGCCTGTCAAGAGTACCAGTAAGCGGGAGAATAATCCTCTCCGCTGTGGTTTCTTCGCCAATTCTTATCGCTTGCAGGTTAAAATCCTTTGTCAGAACATAAGGTGTTAAAACCTTCATATTCAGTATTCTCTTAGGCCCGATAGAGCCGCCGAAATTGGTCGGATACTTATCCAGATTAATCTGCATATTATCATAACTCAGCTTACCTTCCCTTAAAACAAATTTTGTAGGAAGTACCGCTGCATCAATGCTACTGCCGGTCCGCGTCCTTGACAGGATATTTCCAACAAGGCCCTTTGCCTGCAATTTCATATTTTCAATCCCGACCGTTCCCATAATTTCCGGCTGCATATTTGTGTCTCTTCCAAGCGGTATAACAAGCTTCTCAGAATGGAAATTTGCAATTCCGGTAATACCCGCCTGGTCTTTGAAAATTGGATTTAGATTTATCAAAAGATTGTCGCTCACCTGCTCGTTGATTTGGACCTTATCTATGATTTGCATAGGGCCTGTGGTTTGCAGGACCATAGGTTTTTGCCGGAGGTCTATCCCCGCGGCAAAGTTCAACCTGCCATTGTTGACGGCCGTAGAAAATGGAGCGATATTTAATAAGCCGTTTTGGATTCGAATATCTGTCTCAGTTGGGCCAAAGTGCAGGCCCTTATACTCAGCCTTGTCAAAACCCAGTTTGGTTTTTGTATTAAGATTGGCCAGTATTCCTTCCGGCTGGCCTGCCGGATATTCGCTGGCGAAGCTAATGGTGTCTACCCTTTTGCCTTGAAGCTTTAAGCCCCGCGGCAAAAACGGGCCGGCTAAAGTACCGACAGCCGACCAGTCGTATTCACAATCAACGCTACCATCTAATTTAATTATGCCGGCTTTTTTTACCTGTTCAAACCTGCCTTTTTTAATCTTTATTTGCGGGCTTTGAAGGTTGAATTTTTTGACATTGATAGTTTTCTGCTGCGGGTCAATCTCTGCATCGAAAACCAGCGAAACTTCATCCGGTTCAAAAGGTCTCTGGTCAGGGTAATGCACCTTTAGATTCTTAATTTTTGTCGAGTCAGTTGTAACTGTGTAGATTTCTTTTTTAGAGCTGATAGATATATCCGATTCAGCGGTGCCTTCCAACTGCATTTGCTTTGGAAAGGATGCAAATAGAACTAAAAATGGCTGGAGCTTGCGAAGGTTGACATTGTTCGCAGAGATGGGCAGGTTCATAGATTTTGCGGCTTTTTCATTCAACGGTATAACCGCATCTTTTACAGCGACCCGGCCAAGAGTCGCGTCTGCTTTTATGGAATCAACGACAATGAAGTTATTCTTCCGGTCGATAGCAAAAGAAAAATCAATGTCGGCGGCTTGTTCAGAAGCAGTAGCTTCTGCTGAAGCAATCACAACATCTTTAACGGTGGATGAGCCGATAGCTGCAAACTTGTCTTCTTTGATAGAGGCCTGGCCTTTGCCGGAAAGCTCACCTGCTATCTGGTACGGGCCAAAATCTGCGAATTGCCCTAATTCCGACTGGAACTTTCTCAAGTCTACATCGGCATAAAAATTGAGTAATTCAGCAGTGCCGGTGCAATTGATTTTGGCAAATGAAGAAGACACATCTAATTTGTCAAACTTTATGATTTTATTATCAGATGACATTTGAGTTTGAGCCTGGATGGGCTGTGACAGGGAGATTTGCTTTCCTTCGATTATGCCCTGTAGTCCTGAGAGTGTTGCCCGACCCTGGATTCTTCTTTGGCCGGCTTCGGTGGATGTTTGAATATTACCGTCCAGTCGGCCGGCTGTTATTTCCGTACCTTCTTTTATCCCTAAAGTTTTCGGCATTTGCGAAAGAACCGCAGCTAAATCACAATCAAAATCGGCCTTTAAGTCGTAATTTGAATCAGGCCGTAAGAAATCGGATAGAAACTTGAAGGTCGTGGGAACAGTCCCGCCGGCTGTGATATCAGCCCAATCGCTTTTAAGACGCAGCTTGTCGATATCTATCACATCGGCCTTGCGGCTCAGTTTGACATCAACATCCAAAGTGCTGGTTTTTATTCTGTCACCTTTCAACTCGGCAGCTGTTACGTCCAGATTCATTGCGTTGATTATGCCGCTTAAATTCTCAACCTTACCATTTTTAATCTGACTATCTATGTCAGCCGAAACCACCCCTTTGGCCTGAACCTCAAGTCCGGCTAACGTAAAAAATGGCGCAAGGGACTCAAGATCCAACTCGTTAACTTCAACGACAAAATCGCCGCTTGTTCCCTTGAAACTCCAGCCGGTTTTTGCCTGGGCGATTTGGCCGGCTGCATGGACTTGTGAGTGTTTATCTTTATCCACTACAGCCAAATTTATATCGAAATTTGTTTGCTGGCCTACTGGTCGTAGATCCACTCTCGAATTTATCTGCGAAAGTTCAACGGTTCTGTCTTTTGAATCTGTCACCTTTAATCTGCCATTGTTAATGTCAACATCCGCTGTAAGATTGATATTCTTTGTTTTTACGGGAACCGGTACCGGTCCTCTAACATGTTTGATTCCTGCCGCAGGTTGGGCTTTGAGATTTATACTTATTTTTGGCTGGTCGATGGTCGTTTGGCCGAAGGACAAATTGCCCATCAGAATTGAGCCATAGTGCGGTTTTGTAGCGATTTGCCTGACTTGGACGGAAGTCCGGCCGGCATTATCGTTGAAACTAAAATCTGCAACCTTGATGCCCTTGAACCAACCCATTGACAGATGCGTAAAATCTGTTTTGCCGTCGATTGCATTATTAATCCCGGTCAGTATTATTTGCCGGCCTCTCTCGGATGATACAAATACAGGCACAAGGAGAACTGCTAAGACAATGAGAACAGCCGCAATCACCAATATTAACCTGAACACCTTTTTCCATGTTCTTTTTTGCGGCTCAGCTTTAGGTTTTTCTTCGGCTTGCATCATTTTGTCCCCCGGAATAACTTCAGTGCATAAGTGGGTTAAAAGCCAATTATAAACTCCGCATACACAGGCTTAAACGATGAGAAAATCAGTCGAGCATTATTTCGTCTGATTTGTGCTTGACAACCTCGTCGACCTTGTCGGTGTACCGCCTGGTGATGTCATCGATTTGCTTTTTGCCCTTTCCGAGGTCGTCTTCGGTGATAACTTTGTCTTTCTGCTGCTTTTCGAGGTGTTTGTTTGCATCTCTTCGGATGTTGCGAATACCAACTTTGGACTGCTCGCCTGTTTGCTTGACCTGCTGAACAAGCTGCTTTCTTCTTTCCTCGCTAAGCGGCGGAATGTTGAGGCGGATAAGCTTGCCATCCACAATCGGTGCAATGCTCAGGTCACTACTTTTGATTGCGGTTTCGATGGCCTTAACCGAAGTGGGGTCAAACGGCTTTATCACAATCATATCCACCTGCGGCGCTGCCAGGGTCGCCATTTGTTTTAACGGAGTAGGCGTACCATAGAAGTCGGCCTTTATGTTCTCAACCAGAGCCGTGGAAGCCCTGCCGCTGCGAATGATTTTTAGCTCATCATGCAGAGCTTCAAGTGCCTTTTTCATTTTGGATTCTGTATCAGAGACTATTTCTTTAAGGGGCATATGTAATCTCCGCAATCAGCTTACAACAGTGCCAACTTTTTCACCATAGAAGGCCTTGGCTATATTGCCCTTTTTGGAGATATTCAAAACAATAATCGGGATGTTATTTTCCCGACAAAGACTTATTGCCGAATGGTCCATTATCCTGAGATTTTTGTTGAGCAGGTCATTGTAAGATAATTTTTTAAATAGCTTGGCATCCGGATTTTTTACAGGGTCATCGCTATAGACACCCTCGACCTTTGTCGCCTTTATCAGCACATCCGCATCAAGCTCAGCAGCCCGTAGTGCCGCACAGGTATCGGTGGTAAAGAATGGATTTCCTGTTCCACCAGCCAATATCGCAACTCTTCCCTGCTCAAGGTGTCGAAGTGCACGTCTGCGGATAAACGGCTCACACATAGCTGCGACTTCTATGGCACTTAGGACCCTGGTTGGCTGGCCGAGCTTTTCAAGCGTCTCCTGCAGGGCACAAGAGTTGATAATGGTAGCTAACATCCCCATATAATCGGCAGTGTTGCGGGGTATGTTGCTGACCCTGGAAAAAGTTTCGCCTCTGACGAAATTACCAGCCCCGACAACAACGGCGACCTGCGGGCCGAGTTTGCAAATCTCCGATATCCTTTCGGCCAG
>Ga0307433_1000443_pt1 | contig 32607 bp, 26 predicted proteins | sample SalMarWE160210MG_FD_202166 | JGI IMG/M metagenome (GOLD analysis project Ga0307433, IMG submission 202166) | Salt marsh sediment microbial communities from the Plum Island Ecosystem LTER, Massachusetts, United States - WE1603-210 | ecosystem: Environmental > Aquatic > Marine > Intertidal zone >... | reverse complement strand
ATCGATCAATGAAGCATATCTATTAGAAGAAGGAGACATACTTATTACAGAAGAGACGAATCCAGATTGGACAAGTTACATGGCAAATCTTGGTGGTGTTATAACAGAGCGTGGCGGACCAACTTGTCATGCTGCAATAGTATCAAGAGAGCTAAATATAGCGTCAATAGTAGGTGCTGATAACATTATAGAACTTGTTAAAGAGAAAGTTAGAGAATCAAATCTCCAATCGATTACTATAGATTGTAGCGAAGGTGAGCCACGGATATGGACAAAAGAAGTGGAATATGATTATGATACAATTGAGTTTTCAAAACTCCCAAAGACTAACACAAAAGTATTGGTAAACTTAGGGATCCCTAAGGGTGCCCTAAGCTCTGGAAAGCACCCTGATGGAACTGGATTGGCACGCTTAGAATTTATTATCAATGATTGCATTCAAATTCATCCAAATGCTTTAATTGATTTTGATGCTTTACTCATGAGATATGATATTCTTTTAGAACAGAGAAAAAAAATTGAAAATATTAAAAAAAGTGATTTATATCATAAAGACCCCTTCAATGAAGAAATTAAAAGGTTAAAACTTACTATTGACAAAATTAGAGAATTGACAGAAGGTTATGATGATAAAGTTGAGTTTTATGTAGAAAAATTAGCTGAAGGTATTGCTACTATTGCAGCAGGTGTATGGAAGGAATTACCGAATGGAGAATTAGCTCCTTGTGTCGTTCGTCTCTCAGATTTTAAAACTAACGAATATGAAAATTTAGTGGGAGGGTGGTTTTATGAGAGTGATGAAAATAATCCCATGCTCGGCTTTCGAGGTGCTTCACGTTATGTGTCAGATGATTTTCAGAATGCTTTTATTTTAGAATTGAAAGCGATCAAAAAAGCAAGAGAATGGGGATTAATAAATATTATTCCAATGATCCCTTTTTTAAGAACACCAGAAGAAGCAACTCAAATAGAGAGAATAATGGTAAAGGAAGGTCTTATTCGTGGTCAAAATGGATTAAAAGTATATTGTATGGCAGAAATTCCTTCGAATATTTTCCTTGCTGATATCTTCTGTAAGACTTTTGATGGATTTTCAATAGGATCAAATGATTTAACCCAATTAATTTATGGTGCCGGCAGAGATAACGAAAAATTAATCTCACTTTCTAAAAATTATAACTATGTTACGAATAGTGAAGCAATTCGAAGAGCGGTGAGCCATCTTATCAAGGTAGCTCATGAAAATAGTAGAACAGTTGGAATTTGTGGTCAAGCTCCTAGTGATGACCCTGAATTTCTTAGATTCTTAGTAAGAGAGGAGATTGATTCGATTTCACTAAACTTTGATACATTTGCAAGAGGTCGAATTAATACATGGAGAACTGAAATTATAGAAAAAAAATTAACTGATAAAAATAAAGAGTTAGCTTATCTTTTCCTTAGTGAATGCGATAATTTAATCGAAAAAGTAAGAATACCAAGGGGGAAATTAAGGAATCTGGCTCGTAAAAAAAGAAAAGAAATTTTTCAAAGTTTAAACTTAAATATTTCTAAATTCGATGAAATTTTCGAAAATACCACAAAAATATCTAATGAATTTGTTAATAAAGTTAACTCAGGACAGTTAGATAATTACGATAAATTATACAAAGAATACTATGAGCAACTACAATCATGTAATAAATTAATACCGCAGCTTATGAAAAATATTCGTGAATTTGGAATATTTTAACTTCATTTATATTTTTTAGTTATTAAAAACAGAAAAATTATATCTTATTCAATATTTAAAAAAACATTCCTACTAACTTTATTATGTAATTTCTCACTAAAATCTGTTATTTGGTGATCTTATCATGAGCTACGAGAAAGAATTTACTGACTTGGTTTTAGACACTTTTAAAAAGGTTGAGCAATTGCTCACGGGGATGGGGCAAGACCGGTCTGTTCCCCGTAATATAAAACGAATTGCGCAGAGAAGTATTGATGAATTGAATAAGAGGGACGATTCTCCCGCAGTTCTAGCAAGTAATGTAATGTATATGGTAGATGATCTATCTCTTGATCCCAATATTCCATTCCATCAAAGAACTACCATTTATAGAATCTTATCACTTTTAGAGAAAGTAAAAGATTAACTTTCTATCTTTAAATATTTTTAATATTTAAAATCGAGTTCTTACTTGAATAAATTTTATAGAGAATAGTTAGTTATATATTTACTAAAATTTAAATTAGAAAATGATAATATAATCTACAAATAAAAAGATGATTTGAAATCCATATGGAAGATAATATTATCTCAGCAATTTTATATATTCAATTGGATGATGAAATAGGACCTAATCCTATAGTATGTGCGCCAAAAGGATTTTCGACTATCAATAAAATGCATATTAGTATAAAAGTAATAACAGTACTTTCAGGGGAACATGGACGTATCCCAGAAAGACTGGTTATACTGCCTTTTCCTTCGCTGAATTTAAAAGGAATTATTAAATACTTGAAATGGGAAGATGAAAAAAGACGAGGTGGCATTGGTCAAGCAGCTATAGCCGTATTATTTGAAGATGTTAATGATGTTATATTTTACAAGTACTTTGAGCAATTAACTACTCCTTTTGATGAATCTGAAAAGTTATTTAATGATCTAGAGCTTAATAGAGCAAAATTAGAAAAATTTGAAAAAGAAATAGAGAGATTGCATGCGAGAATTGATAATTTATTGCGGGAGTTAAAAATTGAAGAGACTTCTGCTTCAGAGTCGAATGCATTTCCAAAATTGAAGCTTAAAGATTCCACAATGATAGATTATAAATTTAAAATAATCGTAGTTGGAGATCCTGGGGTGGGAAAAACTTCTTTAATTCTAAGATACACTAATAATGCATTCAGAAGAAGCTATATACCCACTTTGGGAGTTCATGTTAGTGATAAAATATTCAAGATTGACGATTCCATAATACAACTGGTGATTTGGGATTTAGCTGGTCAGAGTAAGTTTGATACAATGCGACACCAATTTTATCTTGGTTCAGATGGAGTTATTTTAGTATTTGATTTGACTAATCCAAATTCGTTTGAGAATCTCTCTAACTGGTTTTTAGATATACAAAATCAATTTAAAGATCAAAAAGATTTGATGGGTTATGTGATAGGAAACAAATCTGATTTAGAAGATATGATTAAGATTAAATCTGAAAATGCAAAAGAATTAGCCGGTTATTTAAATCTTAACTTTATTGAAACATCCGCTTTATCTGGAACGAATGTTGACAAAGTTTTTACTGAAATAGCTCACTCATTATACAATTCCTTTATTTAAGCTTTTTTTATTGATATCTTCCTAATTTTTTAGTTTTAGTAAGAATAACTATTATATCAATGTTAAGATATTTTTCTTTAATGTCTAAAGAGAGACATTGACGTGATAGAGTTAATAAATTTTAGCAATAACCAAATAATAAATATATTCAATATTTGAATAATATAAGAGTAGAAAAACTTTTCAGATTTTCTCTCTAGTAATATTATGTGTTGATTTTTGAGAATGGCCAATGATATCATTCATTCTATAGTGTATACCGAATTTGATGATGAGATCGGTCCTAATCCTCTTTTTTTTCTTCCACATGATTTATCAGAAAACATTTGCATGCTAGTAAGTATAAAAACCATTACCATTCTCTCAGCAGATCATGGATTTATTCCAGAGTCTCTAATTATAATTCCATTTCCCTCCTTAAAATTAAAAGCTTTAATTAAATATATTGAAAGAGAAGATAGCTCGAGAAGGGGTAAGATTGCTCAATCAGCTATTACTTTTTTATTTAGAGAAGTTGAAGATATTATTTTTTATAAATATATGGATTATTTAAACTCGCCTTTCAATGAAACTGCTCGTAAGATTATCGAATTAGAAAATAGGAATGAAAGCAAAACTAAAATTTTTGAAGAAATCGAATATCTCCGAGAAAATATTCATAATTTATTAAGAGAATTAAGAATTAAAGATGGACAATCCTCGAATTCAAAAGCTTTTCCAGAGAAAGAAAAAACAATTGAAAAAGATGTTGATTTCAAAGCTAAAATAGTTGTCATAGGGGACCCTGGCGTAGGTAAAACGAGTACAATCTTACGTTTTACGGATAATGCTTTTAGAAGGAGTTATATTCCTACTATGGGAACAAATATTACAGAAAAAAGTTTCCGTGTTAAAAATCGAGTAATAGAGTTAGTTTTATGGGACTTAGCAGGTCAGTCAAAATTCGAACTAATGCGAAAGCATTTTTATCAGGGATCTGAGGCTGTAATTTTGATATTTGATCTAACAAATCCTAAATCCTTTGAAAGTATAACTGATTGGTTTGGAGATATAAAGGATAATTTAAAATTAGATCACGATCTTATAGGATGTATTTTTGGGAATAAAAGTGATTTAACTAATGAGAAAAAAATTGGGAATAATGAAGCTCAAAAATTAGCATCCAAACTAAAGATAAACTATTTTGAAACCTCTGCTCTTACAGGAAAAAATGTTGAAAATGCTTTTTATATGATTGCTGAAAAAATCATAGAAGTAAGAACATCAAATTGATAACATTAGCTTCTTATTTTATTCAAAATTAAGTGACAAATGTTCTATTTCAGCTCTTCTAATAGGATCAAAATGTTTTTATAGGATATTAATACAAATAAGCATTGCTACAAACAATTTAACTATTAAATAAGATTAAAATTTTTATTTTCGGGTGAAAATCCTAATTGGTCAATTTTAGTTTTGAGGATTGGCTCATAAATATCTCTACTTTAGGAATATTACTATTTGGATATGGATTAGGAATTTACTTTTTCTATAAGTCGCGTAAATTGAAAATTAACTTGTTAAGTTTATTAAGTTTATCAATGATATCCTTAAGTTTTGGGTGGTTAGCTGTTGTTATTGACTTTTTTTCAGTTCTTATTACTTCCTCTAATATTGATCTTTTTCTTTTTATTTACTTAACTTGGGTTCAACTTCCATTTTCCGTATTGTTGAGTCAATATGTCGCAATAGAACTTCTTTTACCTATGAAAAAACTCTATCTATTGTCTTTCCTATTAATATTAAGTTTTTTATTTTTAATTTTCCTAATTATAAATCCTATTAACTCTGTTATAATAATAGGTTATCCAATAAAACCATTTTACTATAAAGCAGGACTTAAAATAGACTCGATTGTGGGGGTAATTGGTATTGTGTTAATGGCTTTTGTCCTTATCTTTTCCGGATTAGGATATATTTATAAATCTCATATTTCAAATACTTCTATTAAGAATAATTTTAGGTATTTAGGAATGGGAATGATTTTTATCTCTTCATTTGGAATATTAGACAGCATTGTTGAGGGATATATTCTGGTTCTGGTAAGGATTGGTGCTATTTTTGGACTATGGTTAACTTATTGGGGGCTTAAACCAAGGATATTCAAAAAACCAACAAGTTATGATGAAAAAATGAAGTTAATTAACTACTTTTTATATAAACCTACTTCTACAGACCTTTTGGGAGAAATTGATTATTATAGCAAATTACTTAAACGGCAAATAAATATTTTCATGAGTTTTAATCCTAAGGATATAAAATTGTTTAAAATAAAGGAAGTAGCTACAGCATTGAAAAATTACCCCGAAATCAAAAATATCTTGTATTGGCAACATGAGATGAATGAAAATGTATTCGAATTTACTGAAAATAATATAGATAAATTTGATTTAATGATTATATTTTGCTCAAAATTAGCTTTATCATCTGCAAGTATAAAAAACCAATGGATAAGTGCTGCTGAAAATAAAAAACCAATTATTCCTGTTTATCTTAACCTAGATCATATCCCTCCTATAATAAAACAAAATGAGGGTTTGTTTTATGATCTCTATGATTTTAATAAGAATGTGCAACGATTGAGATATCTAATTTTAAAAACTATTTTCAATAAATAAACTAATCAAGATAAAAAATAATAATTATTCTTGTTTTTGGCACTTAGGGCAATAGAAACCATGTCTACCTAAAATCTCATATCTCTTAATTGAAGTACTACACACTGGGCATTTATCTGCTTCATTTCTATGGGAAATAATAAACTTATCTGAATAAGTAGATAAATCTCCCTCTTTTTTAATGCCATACTCAAGAACTTCTTTAATTTTTAAAAATAGTGCTTTTAATTGTGATTCTTCTAATAGGTTAATTTTGGTCATCGGATTAATTTTGGACTTAAATAATATCTCATCCGAGTAAATATTCCCAATTCCACACACAATACTCTGATTCATTAGAGCTGTTTTTGCGTTTGTTGTTCTTCTATTCAGACTCTTTATGAATTCTTCATAGTTCATCGTTAATGCGTCAGGACCTAACTTTTTTTGATGAATATAATCTTGAATACTTTTTGTAATATCTAATTTTCCAAACATTCTAGTGGATATATAGGATAGAATATAATTATTTGTGAACTTAAACAATACTTTACTATAATCTGGTTCTTTACTATCATTAACGAAGTACTCTAAATCACCTGTCATGCCAAAATGTATTATTAAAACTTTTGAATCGCATTCGGCGAATAAATATTTACCATGGCGATTTGTTGTGCGAAAATATTCACCAGTAAGAGCTCTTATAAATTTATTCTTTTCAATTTTTAAAATTCGGTCATCCTTAACGTCAATTGCGGCTATTTGTTTACCTAAAGATGTAGAATCAAAGTATCTTTTAAATATCTCAACTTCAGGAAGCTCTGGCATAATGAAAGTTAAAAATTTACTTAAAATCTAATTAATATTTTTAAAAATTATATTTATCTTCTCTTAAATTTGAGAAGAATTGTATTAAATCAATATTTCCCCCACTTAGGATAACACCAATGCTTTTGTTTTTCACTAATTTTTCATCTAATAAATTAAAAAGTAATGGTGCAAGAGATACAGCTCCAGACGGTTCTGCAACTAATTTCATTTTTTCTAAATAAAATAGCATAGCCTTGATTATTTGATTTTCTTCGACAGTAACAATATCATCAACGTATTTTTTTATAATTGGAAAAGTTATCTCACCTAAAGATGTTCTTAGACCATCTGCAATAGTATTTGGGCTTTCCACTAATAATTTTTTTCCTGATTTAAATGATCTATATGCATCATCTGCATTTTTCGGTTCAACACCTATTACCTTGATTTTAGGAAGTAACTCTTTAGCAGCAATGGCAGTTCCACTTATCAAACCCCCGCCACCTATTGGTGCTAAGATTAAATCTAATTTTCCTGCATACTTAATAAACTCATAAGCTACAGTACCAGCTCCATAAATAACATTCAAATCGTTATGGGGATGAATTAGGCTTAATCCTTTTTCCTTGGCTAATTTGTTCGCCAATTTCGCACGGTCATGAGGTTCATTCCCACAAATTACGATATCTGCCCCGTAATTTTCAGTTGCTTTTTTCTTAAAATCAGAAGTATTCTCTGGCATTACAATTGTAGCTTTAATACCTAATATTTTCGCTACTAATGCAACTGCTTGAGCATGATTTCCCGAGGAATGTGCAATAACACCTTTTTCTCGCTTTTCTTTTGGAAGATGACTAATAGCATTCCATGCACCCCTAAATTTAAAAGAACCTGTTCTTTGGAAATTCTCACACTTAACATATATTCGTTTAGCTTGGGTTAAGGCATCAAGTGTTCTGGATGTCATTACCGGTGTATTATTTACCACTCTTTTAATATTTTTGTTAGCGAATTTAATATCTGAAAAAATAATATTCAGCTCCTTTCTTTAGATATTGAGCATTATATTGATCATAGATGCGTATATATAATGTGTATTGCTTTAAATATATTAAACCTTAAAAAATGTTGAAAAATAGCTTAAAAATTATTTTTAAATATAAGTTTATTTAAATACTGATTATTACAATTTAAAAGAGATATATTATGCCATATGTAAAAATAAGTAAAGATTATAAAATATATTATCTAGATAAAGGAAAAGGGAAAAATATAGTTTTTATACATGGATTTCTTGCCTCATCATGGTTATTTGAAGCACAAGTAGATTATTTCTCAAAAAAATATAGGGCTATTGCAATAGATCACCTAGGACACGGTGAAAGTGACAAACCTGAATCGGAGAATTATGATTTAAAAGATTTAGCTAACTATTTAGAGGAAACTCTTTCTCAAATTATTGGAGAGGAGAAAATTATACTTGTAGGGCATTCAATGGGTGGTATGATTGCTTTAACCTATGCAACAAATCCTAAATTATCAAAGAGGCTGGAAGGGTTAATTTTAATGGGAACTGCCCCAAAATTAAAGAATCCTGGGCTTGTACAATATATTAAGGAATTAAAAGAAGGAACCATGTCTATTAAGGATCGAGAGACGATAGAAACTATATTTGTTGGACTTTGTTTCCAAAGAAAAGCTAGGAAGGAGATGACTGATCTCATCAAAGAATTTGTCGATCGTACTTTAAAAAATGAAGAGTTTGTAGCACTTAGAACAATGGAATCTATTGTAAATAATTATAATGTTGAAGATAAATTAAATAAAATCAATATACCTACATTGATTCTTAGTGGTGATAAAGATATTTTCATACTTCCAGAAGAATCTAAATTGATGGCTCAAAAAATAAAAAATTCGAAATTAGTAATTCTTGGCACTAAAGTAGGGCATATGATCCAATATGAAGCAAAGGAAGAATATACTAATGCTATAGAAGATTTCTTACGCAGATTATAGTATTTTATTTTAAAAATTTGTTTTTTTTTTTAATGTTAATTTTAAAAACAAAAAGAAAAAAAAAGAAAAAAAAATTATTTTTTAATCCATCTAATTATGTTATAAATTATTCCGATTAAGATTACTATTAAAGCAGTTAATGCAGTAATCGCAATTGTTAAGTTCAATGTACTTTGCTTGTACCAAATTCCATAGAGTGCCCAAACAATTACTAAACTATAAGCTGTATCCTTCTTTAATAGGATCATGGCAAAGGTAATAATTACAACCACTACAATAATTAAAATAGTCCAAATTTCAGCACCTAATCCGAAACTAGAAACTCCCGCCTCCACTAATACCGCAGTTATGTTTGCTACTGTTGCTACTGAAATCCATCCTAAATATACACTGAAAGGAACATGAACAGCGAGTTTCTCCCATCTTGGCACTTCTGCACCTCCGATATCAAGACGTCTGTAAATCCATAGTAGCGAGACTAAAAGAATTAGCATCATTACTAAGGATAAAGGAACTAAAACATATTGCCAAAAGAAGATCCAAATAAAGTTTGCAGCATTTGCAATAATGAAATAATAACCAATTTTATCCAAATAGGGCATATCCACTTTTTCTGATTTATAGATATCTCTAATTTGATAGATTGAGAATAGAGCAAATAATAGATAAATTACGCCCCATATTGAAAATGTTAATCCCGCAGGTACAAACAAATTTGGAATCGCATCTGATAGCTCTCCTGTATTTTTCCCTCCAATTGGGATTATATTCGCTAAAGCATTAACAATAACAACTGCGATATACGTTAGTAAATTTAACACTTGTAAAATCAATTTTTTCGATTTCTCCAAAATTTACACCTTTTTTTATATAGAATTTCTTAATTAACTTTAAGATGGAAATTATAAAACTCTTGCATCTTTAAATTATTAATTTTAAATTGTAAAATGATGAAAATCATAATTTTTGTCCAATGGTTTTTTATAAATTCTAAAGGATCATTCAAACAAAAATAATTTTCTCAATTAAAAAATAAAAGAAGCTTGCTGCTCCAAGATATAACAACATAATAAGAAATGCTAGGACTATCTTGATGTAATATTTACTTTCAACAAATTGGTTGAAGAAATATAAGGTACTAAATCCTAAAATTAATTCAGGTATTATAATATATATCGCTAAATGCTCAAATATTAAAGTTACGTTTTGAGGATACCAAGAGAAGACCCACATTGACTGTTCTGCTATTCCAAATATAACTAAAGATAAGAGAATAGTAATAATATATGCTTTATTAAGAGTATAGCGTTCTTTGATTCTTAGGGCAATGAAACTAATAATAAATAGTGGAATTGCCCATAATCCTAACATATATCCCGATACAGTACCTATCTTAAAAAATCCATCTTCTGGAAATACCAAGATATTCAATTGAGCTGAAAGAAACCAATCGGGAAAAATCTGAAATAAGCTAACAAGGAATACGAAGAACCATAATTTGAGCCAGATTGAATATTTTCTAACAAATCCAATTAATACCACAAAAATATTGTATGTTAAAACAAGAATAAATAACTTAACGCCGATTAGGAATGGAATTGGAGCTAAAAGTACTACTACGCAGATAATGACAAATAAGATATGCACGTAAATAAATTCTTTTTCAATAGGGGTAAATTTTAAGGTCATACTTATAAAAAGAAAAAAAAGTATTAATATTTTTTATATTTTCAATTCTTAGAATGGTCCTGTAAGAGAGGCATAAACGCAAGGATGATCTGCAGCACCTCCTCCAGTATAGAGAATTTCTGAAACTGTTGTATTTAATTCTTCCGAAACAAAGATGTGGTCAATTCTTCCGTCAGGTAACCTTGAAACCCAGCCTTCTGGTACATCACCAATCGTTCTTCCTAGAGCGGGAGTAATCTCCCAACAATCATATAGTTGAGCGACAGTTATATTGTATTGCTCGGTGTTAGGTTCAAAATTAAAATCTCCCATCAATATAACATTCTGTAGACCAGATATAACGGATAATATATTTTCTTGCTGAACTATCTGAGATCTGTCTTCGGCAGGGTCTTCATAATTGCCTAAATGTGTTATAAATATATTAAAAACTGTTAATCCCACCCTTATTTGAGCCCAAATAGTTGCCGTTTGTTCGCCTTTACTTTCCATGTAGAATGTTCTTGGATTGGATATTGGATATTTTGAAAGAAGGGCAATACCATATGTTCCTGTGACCGTTCTAGGACCATAATAAGAATAGAGTTTCAGACGATTATTAATGAATCTTACAATATCTGTATTCCCACTCGAAATTCGGCATGTGTCTGATTCTTGTAATGCAACGATATCTCCATCTAAATTTTTAATGACTTCATATTGCGCGTCAAAATTCTGATTTGCATAGTAATCTGTTCCTTGTTGGATATTGTAAGATACGATGGTAAGAGATGCATTTGATAGATCATGTTGAATAGGGGCCTCAAGAATAAACGCTTGTAGAATTGAAGTAATAGCTAAAATGAAAATAAGACTAATGGATAGAGTTTTATTATTGAACACAGGGCTTTTTATTTTTATTTCACTAAAAGTACGAATATTTGTTGAAGTCAGTAAAATTGGGAGGAAGAATGATAACCCTAATATTAAATATACTAACCAGATCATATCTCGGAATAAATCTCCAATGAGAGGGATATAATCCCATACTATGGTAAATACGGCTGATAATAACATAATAAGGAAGAAACCAGCAGATATGAAATAGCTTCCACCCAATTTCCTTGTACTTGGTTTACTTCTAAATAATTCTTGAGATAAGTTGATAAAGTCAATGAAGATGATGGGGCTTAATATAAGCATTACAATTAGAAATATAACGCCTATTATATTCGAGTCAAAAAATAAAGGATAGCTATTGACAAAAGCAAAGAAAATTGAATTAGATAGAATGGTTATAACTAAACTAGCAATAAAGACTATATTCCATAAAATTATTATCCACTTATTTATTCGATGTAGAAATTGGGGATAATAGAAATGCACAAATAAAAATAATATGTTTGATATGAGCAAAATAATGAGAATTAATATAAAATCGACTCCCGTCCATCTTGCTAAAACTGTTGGGCTGCTAAATGTTAAATATATTAGAGTTATTATCCCTATCATGCCTAAAGTTAAGTATAGAATTTTCCACTTACTTCCTGGAATAACTTTCATTTTTTCCGTAGTTTGGATAATTTTCTCATTTCTAATATTATTAGTAATTTGGGGAATATTTAATGCTAAATATGCTGCTAAAATCCATCCAATCCACATAAACCAGCTATAAGTCGATAAATCGATTGAACTTCCAAAAGTTCTCAGTGTTATTGATGCAATTACTGCAATTACCAATCCAACTCCTAATTTAATTCCATTTTTCTCATAATTTCCTTTTGTTCTTTTTTGGAGAAATACAGGGAAAAAGATCATAAAGCATCCTAATCCTATACCTGTAACAAGCATTTTCAGATAAACCATTAGAAAAGGTTGTAGCACCCTACATATTACCATTAATTCTCCAATGATGATAAAGCCTTTATTTGGAAAACCTTTTTTGAAAAATAATAATATAATCGGAGTTAAAAGAAACAATAGAGCTAATACATTCTCATTCAATTCTACTTCGATAAGATTTAATGCATAAATCGATACTATGAAATCACTTAGTAGTTGAAAGAAGAATAGAAACAATAATGTAATTACAGCTAATTCTGAATATGTTTTCGTAATATATTTTTTATAGATTTCCATAATTATAGATTATCAATCTTTTATATTTAAAATTTAAAGATTTTTATCAAGAAGAAAAGTAAATTTAAATACATCATCAATATGATATATTTTTATAATTATAAAAAAATGTTAATAGAATCTAATAGAATATATGAGTTGAATATTATTAAAATTGATATGATCAAATTAAGAAATGAATTTTCAGAACCACATTACCTTGTATCTACTTCTGATGGAAATGTACTATTTTTAAGAGCATGGAATCCTCCATCGCCCTCAAAAGTTGCTATACTTATCTTCCATGGCATAACAGCTCATAGCGGCCCGTATAAAATGATAGGAGATGTATTATCACGAATGGGATATGCTATTTATGGATTAGATTTACGAGGTCATGGATTATCAGATGGAAATAGAGGGGATTATCCTAGCAAAGAGCGCCTTATTAAAGATATCGATGAAACTATTGAATTTTTAAAAGAGAAACATTCTACTTTAATAATTTTGGGTCATAGTTTGGGTGTAATGACTGCAATAATTGCTTCGAACTATTTCTTAGAAAACATAAATGGTTTGATTTTATTAAGTGGATCCAGAACTATACGACCAGGAGTTTATGCCAAAATTTCTTTTGGAAAGAAATTAAAAATTTTGTTTAACTCTCTAATTAAACCTAGTAAACCTGCAATTTCTTATCATCGGGATGGTATGGTAGGCTTAGATGATCCATTATTTAACTTTGCATATACCTTACGTTTCATGAATATCTTTAATCTTAAAAAGTTGAAATTTCCAGATAAGTTGGATATACCTGTTCTCTTAGGAGTAGGAGAAAATGATGAGCTCTTTTCAGTTGAGTCAGTTCGTTTATTTTTTGATGAAATCCCAAGCAATAATAAGAAATTCATCGTGTTACCTGGGGCACAGCATGCAGTATTTAAGGAGAATTCATTCAATGAATTAATTAATTGGCTAGCGTCAACATTTAAACTAAATAAGTAAAAAATCTTATAAAATCAGATAATAAATAATTATTTTAGAAATATCGAATGAAAATAATGGAAAATAAAATTAAAAATATAAGTATTATTGGATTTGGAAATCTAGGAAAGCAAATAGCGGAGAGAGCTGCTTTATATGACTATCAGGTTACGATTTATGATATAGATCAAAAAGGCATTAAGGAGTTTGTTGATGATGCACGTCTAAGGATTAAAGAAAGAGGATCAAAAGGAGATATATTCATTAAAACTTCTTTTAATGAAGCTGTAAAAAACGCAGATCTTATTATAGAAGCTGTACCTGAAAAATTAGAATTAAAGAAAACAGTTTTTTCACAGATTGATAAAGAAGCGCCTTTACATGCGATAATTGCAACTAATAGTTCTTCGATTCCTGTATCAAAATTAGAGGATTCTGTAAAACGTAGAGATAAAGTATTAAATATTCATTTTTACAAATTACCCATTTACCCAATGGTCGACATTGCCCGTGGAACTACTACAAGTGATGAAACCTTTGAATTAGGTAAAAAGTGGATTGAGAGTATAGAAGTAACTCCTTTAGTTTTAAAAAGAGAATGTCTTGGTTTCGTATTTAATAGAGTATGGCGAGCGATTAAAAAAGAATGTTTAAAGATTTGGGCCGGTGGATATGCAGATATTGAAACTGTTGATAAAGCGTGGGATATTTTTACAAAATCCCCGATACCACCTTTTAAACTTATGGACATTGTTGGATTAGATGTTGTTTATGATATTGAGATGATGTATTACAATGAAAGTGGAGATCCAAATGATAAACCTCCTCAAGCATTTAAAGATAAAGTAGAGCGAGGAGAATATGGTGTTAAGACAAATAAGGGATTTTATATCTATGACCCTAAATAATTTGTGAAATTATTCTAAAACAGTTATAATTAATGTGAAATAATATGGATAGAATAATTAAACAAATTGGAATAATAGGAGCAGGTTTAATGGGGAGGCAAATTGCCATCTGGACAGTTCTACATGATTATAATGTGAATATTTATGATATAGATCCTAATGCTCTTAAAGATGCTGAAGATTTTATAAATAGCGCTCTAAAGAGGAAAAAGAAAGATCGTCAAATAGTAATGATAAAATATTATAATGATCTCAATTCTGCTATGTCTCATGCTGATCTAGTCATTGAAGCTGTATCAGAGGATTTAAATATTAAAAAAAAAGTTTTTGCTCAAGTCGAAAGGGTTGTGTCTGACGATACTATTATAGCTACTAATAGTTCAACATATCCTGTTTCAAGGATCGAAGATGCGGTTGAAAAAAAGAATCGCGTTCTAAATATTCATTTCTACCCTCCAATTAATGCCAGACCAATGGCAGATATAATGCGAGGATTTCAGACAAGTGATGAAGTTTTTCAAAGAGGAAAGGAATGGATAGAAAGCATAAAATGCACACCACTTATCCTTAAGAAAGAAAGCTTTGGGTTCTTATTCAATCGCATTTGGAGGGCTACAAGAAAAGAATGTTTAAACTTATGGGCAAATGGAGTTGCAGATGTTGAAAATATTGACGAAGCTTGGAGAATTTTTACAAAAATGCCTTATGGTCCTTTTACAATGATGGATGGAATTGGTTTAGATGTAACCTATAATGTTGAATCCTCATATTTTCAAGAAACTAAGGATCCACGAGATAAGCCACCAGAAAGGTTAAAAGAAATGGTGGAACGCGGTGAGTTAGGAATTAAAAGCGGAAAAGGTTTCTATAAGTATAAGAGGGAAAAAAGTTAATATTTTTTTAATTTTTAACCATTTAACAATAGTATAAAAATCCAAACAAGTATAAAACTAATAATTAGAGATAAATTAACTAGCATAGTTGTTAACTTTTTATTATACCCGAGTTCAACAGAAAAAGGGATTATTGCCACTCCAATTGGCAAAATCAAAGAGATAGCAACGATTATTCGGAAAAGTGAGCTAAAAGGAGGAGAGGGAAGCGAGAAAAATAAACTTAAACTTATTGCTATACCTACTGAATACCTAATAATTAGCACTTTTAAAATAGTAATCCATTCACTTCTTTCAAAGTGAAAGTTCAAAAAGATACCTAATAATAAAAGCGCTAATGCTGTATTCGCACGAGCGACTACATTTATTAGTTCACTGAAAAAGAGTGGAATAGTTATACCAGAAAAATTAATTAGTAAAGCCACAGCATAAGTTAGCAGTGGAACTGATCTCAATAATTTTTTTCCTATAAATTTAATACCTAATTTTTCTGTTTCAAACTGATTCTTAGGTGAATATAATGTCCCTAGCATATAAGATAAGACAAATATAGAAAATGCATTTCCTGCATCAATAAACGTAATCAATTGCATTCCATTTTCACCCCATATTCCTTCCACTAACGGGAAGGAGAAGTGAACAACATTAAATCCGATCATTGTCATCAGCATTAATCCTTTAGTTGATCGAGGAGTCTTTTGGGTAATTAGTGAGCCAATAAATGCCATTATTATTCCAAATGAGATGTTTATTAATGGTAATAAAATAAGAGAAATTTCAAATTGGACAGTACTCGTATATTTGAGAATAACAGCTGGTAAAGTAATGTTAAAAATTATTTTCGCTAGGATATCTCCATTTTCTTCTTTAATCAAGTTCACATGCTTTATGATATATCCAATTGCAATAATTGTTAAGGAGATAAGAAATGTTGTGTTAATATCAGTCATATAATATTCCAGAAAGTATGATAGTTTTCAATTGAAAATGTATAATTATTGAATAATGTTATTAAAAAAAAAATTTTTTCCCTTTATAATTCATAATCGCTTAGATTATAATTTATATCACGCTTTCACTAGATATGGAAAAATATTCAAAAGAAGAACTAATCAGAAAATCTAAGATTCCTGGAATAAATGCTCTAAAGATGCATAGCTTTTATAAAGGGAAAATGCAAGTTATGCCTCGTTGCCAAGTATCTAATTATGACGATTTTGGTATCTGGTATTCTCCCGGTGTGGCTGCACCTTGTAATGAAATATATAAAAATAAAGAGAAAGTATACGAATATACGAGTAAATGGAATTATGTAGCAATAGTATCTGATGGGAGTAGAGTATTAGGATTAGGAAATATAGGTCCAGAAGCATCTTTACCAGTTATGGAAGGTAAAGCATTATTATTCAAATATTTAGGAGGAGTTGATGCATTTCCACTTAGCATTGGCTCCAAGAATTGCTGTGATGCGGATCAAATCATAGAATTTGTAAAAATGATTCAGCCAACGTTCGGAGGTATTAATTTAGAAGATATTAGTAAGCCGAAGTGTTTTACTGTTCTCGATAAGTTACGGGCAGACCCTGAAATAACTATTCCTGTTTGGCATGACGATCAACAAGGAACTGCTTGTGTTACGCTCTCAGGTTTAGTTAATGCATTGCGTATTGTAGGGAAAAATAAGAATGATATTAAAATTGTGTTTAATGGTATTGGAGCAGCAAACTTTGGTATATATCGGTTATTAAATGCTGATAATTTTAATATTAAAAATTCAATTTTTGTAGATTCACATGGAATATTATATAAAGACCGAGCAGACTTAAAGTGTCCAGGAGATTATAGGTGTGAAATAGCAAATATTAGCAATAAAGAGCAGGTTCAAGGAGACTTAGGTAATGCAATAGAAGCTGCGGATGTCCTTATATCTTCAAGTATTCCTGGACCAAATGTCATTAAAAAAGAATGGATTTCAAAAATGACGGATAATGCAATTGTGTTTGCTTTAGCAAATCCAATCCCAGAGATTTTTCCATGGGATGCACATGAGGCAGGAGCAAGTATAGTCGCGACGGGGAGATCTGATTTTCTAAACCAAGTAAATAATTCTTTATGTTTTCCTGGATTGTTTCGAGGCGTCTTAGATGTACGTGCTAGTACAATAACTGATGAGATGTGCATCGCAGCATCCTATTCTTTAGCAAATTTAGTATATGAAATTGAAGGGTGCTTGGTTGAAAGTTGCATTTTGCCGACAATGGAATACGAAGAAGCATTTGTACGAGAAGCAGTAGCTGCTGGATTAAAAGCAATTGAACAAGGCATTGCTAAAGTTAAATTATCCGAAGAAGAATTATACAATAACGCAAATGATATAATTACCAATTCTCAAAAGCAATATGAAGCTTTAATGAACAATGGATTAATACCTAAATTTACTGAATATGCAAAATAAAAACCCTTATTTTAAACAAAAATGTACTTCTTTTACTAACCTTAATTAAAAATTATATATAGTATGTACTCTCAAAATAATTTAGATTAAAATAACATTATTCTTTATAGGTTAATAAAATGAAATCAAACTTGCTTTCAAATAATAAGCTTATCATAACTTGTGCAATCACCGGTGGAATTCATGGAAAATGGGCTAATCCTTCATTACCTATAACTGCAGAAGAGCAGGCTCAAGATACTTTAGAATGTTATGAAGCGGGGGCCTCAATAGTGCATATTCATGTAAGAGGAGATGATGGTCAAAATACACCTGATTTGAAATATTATAACAAAACAATAAAGTTAATCGGTGAAAAATGTCCAATTATTCGACAAATTGGGAACGGAATCGGAGCTCGCGTTGTTACTAGCCATACAATTACTAAGACTGGAAGAAAACAAGTTCATTCTGACATTGTACAACCAACTCTGGAAGAACGCTTAAACCTCTTAAATATAAATCCTCCTCCCGAAATGCATACTATAAATGCGGGAACCTTTGAATTTCGTACCCCTTATGGTGGAGCAGTATTTAATAATCCCATGGATTTCAATAAGAAATATATTAGCAAGTGTAAGAAAAAGGGTTTTGGGTTAGAGATTGAAGTATATGACTCCAGCCATATTGCCAATATTATGGAATTGGTTGAACAAGGAATTTTAAATCCGCCTCTTCACTTCAGTATTGTATTAGGAATAAAAGGAGGGGCACCTGCCAGCATTGAAAGTTTACTACATATGGTTCACCAAATTCCTGAAGGGTCTACTTGGCAAGTGGTAACAGTAGGGAAGTTTAATTTGCGTACCACTCTAGTAGCTATGTGTATGGGAGCGAATGTCCGAACCGGTTTGGAAGATACTATATATTATCAGAAAGGTGAACCAGTACAAAATAACGCTCAATTAGTTAAAAGAATGGTCCGATTAGCAAAAGAAATTGGTCGAGAACCTGCTACTGTTGATGAAGCCAAACAAATATTAGGATTAAAAAAATAACTTATTTTTTTCTTTAACATATTTATAATCCATTATTAAAACCAAGAATGTCTTATGGTAATATTTTATTAAAAATTTAAATTTAAAAAAAGAAAAAAAAATATTAGATTATTTTAATTCTGGATGCTTTTGAATTTCTGCTCTAACCTCTTCTAAACGCTTCCCATGTAAACCAAAAGATTTCATAAAAATGATTCCAACAATTAAAGCAATTGCAGGAAATATGAACATAAGTGCTTTTAATCCTATTTCTTTCAAAAATGGATTAGGTACAATAAATTCATATTGTTTATCCCAGCCAATTGAGCCGAACATGCTATATAATGATATTACAACTAGTATTATTGAAATTCGATGAATAAAGGCATTAATTCCGTAAAAACTTGCTGATCTTTTAACCCCAAATTTTAACGCATCCTCATCAATTACATCTGCATGAATAATATCTACGTAAAATAAGGCGCCGGATAATGGAAAACCTTGGATTGCGGTAATTATTATAAAAATAGTGGTAAATTGAGGGCCACTAATTATGAAATATGGGAAGAGTGTAATAATCCAGATTCCCATGGTAATCATAAAAGCTTTTCTCATTCCGAGTTTAAAGCCCATTTTTCTATGAAGCGGCATAGTGATGGCAGCAACTAAGAATGCTAACATTAAGGCGATACTTACGATCGAAGATTGATTTATTTGTAATACTTCATCTGCGTAAATAGGGATAATTATTGGTAACATACTAAAACAATACCAAACCATAGTGTTAGCTAACACAAATTTTACAAATGTCTTGTTAGTTAAGGTGATTTTTAAAGATTTAAAAAAGGATGGTCGTTTTTCTAAATCAGCTCTGCTTTCCTCTTTTTCTCTTATCCCTTTTAAAAGAAATGGTATAGATGCAACAATTGTTATCACTGCAACGATTACTATCGCAACTAAATATTGATTCATTATTAGGGGAACTTGTTCTGGAGTATCCGGAACATAGTCGGATACAAACACAGCTGGTAATAATGCGCTCAAAATTAAAGCTACTATAGTCGTGATTTTAATGAATAGATTGGTTGCTGCTCTTTTTTTTTCTGTGGGAAACATTTCAGGGAAAATGGCATTGACGTTGACATCAAAAAGAGTATAGAAGAATTCGAAAACGATGATAATGAAAAGGAAATAGAAAAACTCGGCGAGTTTTGTAACAGTATTAAAGGGTACATAAAATAAGAAAATCATAGAGAGACATAAAGGTATAATAGATATGATTAAGAAGAATTTTCTTTTTCCCCACTTTCCTCTAAATTTTGACCTTTCTGAAAGTGCTCCGAGTAGAGGATCATTGGCAGCATTCCAAATCCCCCATATCACATAACCAAGTATCATTAATGATGTTGGAATTTGAACTACTGTAAAATAAAACGTAAAAATCAAGAATTGAAATATTTGATAGGTGAGTTGATCAGGTATCGCTGATAATCCAAAAAGAAACTTTTCTTTAAATGGTAACTTTTCTTCACTCATTTTTAATCTCTAAATTCTAATTAGATTTAATTAAACTTATTTAAATGAGATTTTATTTAAAATTATGGTTTTACTGATTTTAATTATTTAACTAAAAGCTGAATATTTCTTTATGCAACATTTATAAGATTATGAATTAATTCAATTTTAACAATTTTAAAAAATATTTTAGAATAAATCTTATGTCATCAGATGAAAATGAAATTGTAGAAGTAGAAACTGTAACTTCAAAGCGAAACGTTTTCTTTTATGCAATGTATGATTTGGCTAATACTATCTATTCTATGATAATTGTGAGTTTAATTATTAACCGATATGTATTAGTAATAGGGCAGTTAGAATATGGAATGTCATATGGAGATGCTAGTTTTATCTTTGGCGTTGCTAGTGCAATCATGCAAATAGGAATTGCAGTTTTGGTTCCCATTATTGGTGCGTTAAGTGATCGAGCAGGCAAACGAAAGCCATTTATAATAAGTCTAACTTTCATCATTCTTATCTTTGCAAGTCTTATTGGTTTGTACCATAATCTTTTACTAGTATTGCTCTTTTACATAATAGCAAATATTGCCTACAATTTCAGTTTAATTTTTTTTGATGCGATGCTTCCTTTTATCGCAAAAAAGGAGGATGTCGGCAAAGTGTCAGGATTTACAGTTGCTTGGGGATATCTAGGAACAATCATTTCTCTTCTAATATTATTACCATTAATTTCAATATATGGCAATGTAGTGAGTGATCCAACCTCTCCCGAAGGGTTAGGGTATGGATATACTAGTGATGCGATCCCATTCATCCTTTCAATGGTTTTGTTCTTCATCTTTGCTATTCCTTTCTTGTTTGTGCGCGAAAAACATAAGAAAGGGAAATTACCGCCTATAAAAGAATTATTTTCGGGTGCTTTCAGACAGATCAGAGGAACATTCAGAGAATTGAGGAAAAATAAGCAGTTGTTTATCTTCATGTTAGGATACTTTTTTGTGTCGGACATCGCGAGTGTACTTATCTTATATATGACTCCATTAGTTACAGATGGTTTAGTGATTGGCTTTGAGCCTAATAAAGGGGATGATACTGTTGCTATAATGTTCATTATAATTGCTACAGTTTCTGCTGTTGTTTTTACATATTTTGTCGGTAAATTTGGTCATAAATATGGTGCGAAAAAAACATTCTATCTTGTAGGTGCATTATGGATAACAGCACTAATTCTGGGTATAATCCTTACCTTCTCAACACCTTATATTCTAGTAGGTGCAAATTTTCCTTTCATACTGAGTCTTCTTATGGGAATAATAGCAGGGCCCGCTCTCGGAGGAACTTGGGTAGCGCAACGTATTATGGTAGTAGAACTTGCTCCTCACGAAAAGTTCGGAGAATTTATGGGTTTTTCAGAAATTAGCAATAAAGCATCTTCTGCCATTGGTCCATTAGTGTGGGGAGCTATATTGCTAACTTTTGACCTTATAGGAAAAATCGCATATGGTTTTGCTTTAATGTCAGTTGGTTTAATATTAATCATAGGAATAATAATTATTTCGTTCGTAAAACCAAAAAGATAAAACCAACTATCTTTTTTTTAATTTTATTTGAATACACTATTATAAAAAAATAAAAATAGATTAGATTATATCTAATTTTTTGCCAACTTTTTCGATAGCAGCTAATGCCATGTTAAGATCGTCCTTAGTTAATAACGCATTCATTTGCACTCGTATTCTTGAAAGTTCTCGAGCTACCATTGGAAAAACAATGGGTGTGCCATAGATATTTTCTTCTTCAAAAAGGACACGCGCCAATTCTTGAGCTTTTCCAGGGTCTCCTATAATTAAGGGGATAATTGGAGTTTCCGAATTACCTGTATTATATCCCATATTCTGGACTTCTTTTTTAAAATAATTGGTATTATCCCATACACGCTGAACATGTTCAGGTTCATTCTCAACTACTTCAATTGAAGCAATATTAGCTGCTACTACTCCAGGGGGATGAGCAGTACTTAATAAATAAGTTCGACTTTTATTTGCACAAAACTCAATTAAATCCTTTGAGCCCGCTACAGTTCCGCCAAAGACACCAAATCCTTTACTCATGCTTCCACCTTCGACGTGTACTTTTCCTTGTAAATTAAAGTGTGCAACAATACCTCTGCCTTTTCCTAAAACTCCTTCACCATGACAGTCATCCACGAAGATTATAGCACCAAAGTCTTCTGCTACTTTAGAGATCTTATCTAAAGGGGCTATGTCTCCATCCATACTAAAGACACCATCAGTTATAATACAGATTCTCCTTGCCCCTTCTTTTTCAGCTTCGTTCAATTGCGTTTCTAAGTCTCCAACATCACGATGTTTATAAATAATTCTTTTAGCTCCGGAGAGACGTACTCCATCAATAATAGAGCCATGATTTAACTCGTCTGATACTACGATATCTGGTTTCCCAACTAGCATGGGAATTAGTCCCGAGTTAACTGCAAATCCAGTTTGACATAAAAGTGATGCTTCTACTTCCTTAAATTTCGCAAATTTTTCTTGAAATTGTTTAGTAAGATCAAAACTACCAGCAATAACGGGAACTGCACCAGCACCAGCTCCATACTTTTTTGTTGCATCTATACTGGCTTGAATGATCTTCGGGTGCATTGCTAACCCTAAATAATTGTTAGTGTTAAGCATTAATACTTCTTTACCATCAACTTTGGAGTGAGGTTTAGAACCTTGTTCGAGGTAACGAATAATCCACTCTAAATTATTATTTCTTAACTCAGTGATTTCTTCTTTGAGAAATGCTGTGGGAGAACGTTTCATTTAATCACCATATATCTTTTAAAATTCTTGATTATTACATTATTTAATGGTATTTAGAACAGTTTATATGTTTTACTTATATGAAAAATAGGGGAAGGAAGTGGGAAAAAGGAATAAAGCTTTTTTAATTGACTAAATTATGAATAATACTAATAATAAATGAACTACGATTTCGATAATTATGAGGAGAATACTTGTTATTGGAAGCGCTGGGCAAATTGGAAGTGAATTAGTTCCTGTTCTTCGTGAGAAATATGGAAATGATAATGTAATCGCGACGGGTCGAAAAACTCCTCTTCCAGATATAATTAAAAATAATGGTCCCGTAATATATCTAGACGTATTAGAAAAAGAGATGCTTTCAAAAGCAGTCCATGAATATAATATTGATACAATATTTCATATGGCTTCTATATTATCGGTAGTGGGAGAGAAAATGCCGCAAGCAGCGTGGAATATAAACATTAACGGTTTAATTAACGTATTAGAGGTTTCCAGATCATACAATATTAAAAATTTGATCTGGCCAAGTTCAATTGCCGCATTTGGACCAACCACTCCAAGAGAGAACACTCCAAATACTACTGTGTTACAACCAACCACAATGTATGGAATAACGAAAGTAGCGGGAGAATTATTGGCAGAATATTATTATAATAAATTTCATCTCGATGTTCGATCGATTCGCTTACCTGGAATTATAAGTAGTGAGACATTGCCAGGAGGAGGTACTACGGATTATGCTGTAGAGATCTTCTATGAAGCAATAAAAAATAAAAAGTACACCTGTTTTTTGCGAGAAGATACAGTCTTACCAATGATGTATATGCCTGATTGTAATAAATGTATGATTGATTTATTAGAAGCAGATAATTCCAAGCTAAAAAGAAGAGTGTATAATATTACAGGTATGAGTTTCTCTGCCGGTCAAATTGCATCTGAAATTAAAAAACATATTAATGATTTTACAATTGAATATAAACCTGATTTTCGACAAGAAATAGCAGATTCGTGGCCAAAAACGATAGATGATTCACTTGCTCGTAGAGAATGGAATTGGAAGGCACAATTTAATCTTGAATCTATGACAAATGATATGATTGAGATTTTAAGTAAAAGACTACTATAGTCTTCTTTGTTATTATTTATTTTATGAAATTAAGTGAAATTAAGTAAAATTAAGACAAATGAACATTAAAAATGAAAACGCTATACCAACTGTAAGTATAGATTATTGGTCAGATTTTGCAAAATTATTAGTAGAATTGGCTTCTCTTAAACCTGGTGGAGATATACTTGATATCGGTACTGGAAGCGGAGCTTGTTTAACTGCAGTTTTAGAAAAATTGGGTACTAATTGTCGATTATTTGGCATTGATAAGGATGGAAGTAGATTAACTAAAACTTCTGATGTTTTTAATAAGAATGCTATTCAAAATGCGAATTTTCAGATTATGGATGCTAACAAACTAAAGTTCGAAAATAATAGTTTTGACAACATCATAAGTGGATTTATGGGATTTGATGATGTTTTCGATTTTGAAACAAATCGATTTATTAGCAATAATACGAAAATGAAAGAAATTTATAGGGTCTTAAAACCAGGCGGAGAAGCTGCTTTTAGTACATGGGCATATCAACAAGATTTAGAAGCCGCAAGGGATTTAGTTCAAAATTATCTCAAGATAACAAATACAAAAAAACCTTATGAAATAGAAAACCTTCCAATCAGCTATAGTAAAGAATCAATTAATGGTTATAATTTAATGATGGCCGATGCAGGATTTAGCAAGATTCGAATACTCCTAAAAAAATTTCAAATAAGATATAAATCTATCGATGATTGGTGGAATATGATGATAAGGGTCGCATGGGTTATGAGCTATGCCTTAAATAATAATCCTAATGAGCTTGAAAATTTAAAGAATAAACTCCTACCTCACGGCATTGACCGCTACAAAAAAGATAGTACCTATGTTTTTCAGAAATATGTAATTTTTGCATTTGGCCAAAAATAAGGTTTTTTAAAAAGCTTATTACAAACTATATAAAAAGTATAAAAACTCAAAAAAAGAATTATAAAATAGTTCACTCTAAAATAGAGGTGTGATAAATGAAAATTGTATTTCATGAGAAATATTATAATTCGAATTATGCAATGGATCCTGCAGCCTCAGCAGGTCGCTTAGAAGGAATTATGAATACTCTATCGAGTAATCCAAAGAATAAAATACTAACTCCTGTACCTGCTCTAAAAGAAGATATCTTGAGAGCTCATACTGAACGTCATTATAACTATGTTAAAAGAGAGCCCCTATTGTATGAGTTAGCAGCATTAGCAGCTGGGGGAGCAATATTAGCTGCTGAAGAGGCTTATAAGGGGGATCCTAATTTTGCTGTTATAAGACCTCCAGGACACCATGCATCTGCTGACTCTTGCTGGGGTTTTTGCTATTTTAATAATATCTCAATTAGCTTATTAAAGCTTTTTTCAGAGAAAAAGATAAAATCTGCTTTTGTTCTTGATTTTGATCTTCACACGGGAGATGGGAATATTAATATACTTCAACATAGAAATAATGATTTCCGCGTCAAAATCCTTAATCCTGATGCTAGTGGGCGTACAGCATATATGAAAGAAGTTGAAGAGTACATGAAAGAATTATCGAATATCGATATATTTGTAGCAAGTGCAGGATTTGACCAAGGTATTGAAGATTGGGGGCATTTACTTCATCCAGAAGACTATTTTGAATTAGGGAATCTAATGAAAGAATATTCTACAAAACTATGCAAAGGGAGAAGATATGCTCTTTTAGAAGGAGGTTATAATCACATGGTATTACCGAAGAATGTTGAATCTTTTTGTAATGGATTAGAATAAAACAAATTATAAAAATTTAAGAGTAAAATGCAATTAACCCTTAAAATATTCTAACACCTTTTTGACACATCCGAATGAACTTTTTATCTTGCTTATATCGCAAGAATAAGTCATATTGTATAAAACGATGTGTTTTAATCCTACCTTAGCATAAGCTTCTATTTTCGATATAATCTCATCTGGTGTACCATGTAAAAAGGTTTCTTGACATAGTTTTGAGGGAATTTTATCTAAAGCTTCAATAATTGTCTCACGGGTATACTGTGTGGGAATATAATCAAGAAGTCCATAAAAATTCTCGCCAAGGGGATGTGTAATTCCAAACTGTTTAAAATACTCATTTGATTGAAGAAGACTATAATTCTTTACAAATGCAGTTTCTAACATTCTATCGCATTCATTATGATCTTCATCAATAATGATATTATGCCAAAGACCAGGAGTAATCTCATCTGGATTTCTTCCTACTTTTTTAGCAGAATTCCGAATAATATTAAGCTTTTCTTTATAAGTTGGGACGTCAAAATTTGTCGGAAGCCATCCATCTGCTAATCTTCCTGTCAAATCACACATCATAGGTCCATGAGCTGCAATCCATATGGGAGGATACTTTCCCTCTGTATAAGGCTTTATAGAAAGTACAGCATTTTTTAATTTCCAAAATTCCCCTTCAAAGCTAACTTTTCCTTCATTTTCCCAAAGTAGTTTAATTATTTTAATTGCTTCTTCTAACCTACTTACAGGTTTCTCCCATTTTATACCATAAGGAATAACATTTTCCCCTTCCCCTGTTCCGATACCAAGAATAGCACGTCCTTTTGAGATATGATCCAATGTTAAAAATGTTTGAGCAAGAATTGCTGGATGCCTTCTAAATGATTCAGTAACACTCGTACCTAGTTTTACTTTTTTAGTTACCCACGCTGCAATTGCCATCACAGAAGATACATCGTAAAAATCATGAGGGCTATTCTGAATAGTAGACATTTGAATAAGATCGGGGGACCAGATTGATTCGGGAATCCAGCCCATTAGATGATCTGCAAACCATACAGAATCATATCCTGTTTCTTCTATTTTTTTAACCGTTTCAATTCCTCTGTCAAAGGGAGGGATGAAAGTCCCTTCTGTTCCGATTTTTATATCTAAATCCATCTTATCACTTTAATATATTTTATGAATATTAATAGAAATTCTAAAAATTTTATAAACCTATAGAATTTTTACATTTATTACAAACAAAATTATTGAGAAATATTTTGGGACTAAAATTACCAAAATTTTATGAGAAATAAAAAAGGAGATAGAATTATAATGAGATTTAGTTTTCATATTCCTGTACCCACGCCCCGGCTTGAATTAATGATTGAGGGTACAAAAAAAGCAGAAGAATGTGGGTTTTTTGGAGTATTTTATGCGGATCATACGGTAATGCTACCCCCAGGCCCTGGAACATGTTATGATGCGTATTGTTTTTTAACTTCCTTAGCTATGGAGACAAAAAGCATCAAATTATGCACTGGCGTATCAGATTGCCACCGTTTTCATCCTGCTTTAATGGCACATAAAGTAGCGACATTAGATGTAATCTCTAATGGACGTGCAATGATTGGTATTGGAGCAGGTGAGGCAATGAATATCGATATGTACGGATTTAATCGGAATAGATCAGTTACTAAACTAAGAGAATATATTACCTTAATGAGACAGTTTTGGACAAAGAAAAAGGTGAATGCAGATAGTGAATTCTGGGGTAAAATTAAAAATGCATTTATTCAAATTAAACCTGTTCAAAAAATGCCTCTTATTTATGTTGCAGGGAATGGACCTAAAACACGTCGAATAACTGGAGAATTAGCTGATGGTTGGTATCCTCTATATCAACCTCCATGGGTTTTTAAAAAAAATGCAAAAGAAATTTTTGATATAGCTAAAAATAGCGGAAGAGATCCATCTGAAATTGATTTTGTATATGATTGTTTTGTAGCAATTGATGATGATGACCCTCAAAAAGCAATTGGAAGATGTGAATTTTTTAAGACATCCTATGTATTAAATGCTTCAATTACAAACCAGGCTTATCCCAATTTAAATATACCCGAAGATATAAATGTACACAATTTTGAAATGACTACTAAAGGCGTTTCAGAACAATTACAATATTTAGATAAATTACCTGATTCAATTCTCCAAGACTTTAATTGTTTAGGTACAACCGAAGATGTAATCGCTAGTATCGAAGAATATAAAAGAGCGGGAGCAACTCATTTAAGTATTATGAATAGAGGTCCGGATCCAAATAAAGTATATGAGATTTTTAGAGATAAAATTATACCATATTTTAATGATATGGAAACGTAAAAAAAAAATTTATTTTCTTTTTTCTCTTGAAATTAATTATAGTTTTCTATTTTTCCATTCTTCACTTAAAATACTCATGATAATTTGATCATGATAAGCTCCATTTCTGAAAGTAGATTTTCTTAATTTACCTTCCTCTATAAATCCTAACTTCTTGTAGCATTTTATAGCATTTAAATTAAAATCATTAACTTTTAATTCTAATCTATTAAGATTCAAGGTTTTAAATCCATAATCTAAAAGTATTTGCATTGCTTCAGTTCCATATCCTTTACCTTGATTACTTTTATCTCCGATAAAAATACCACATACACCAAGTCTATCTTTCCAGTCTATACCTAAGATTCCACAATTTCCAATTAATGGATTATTTTGCTCATCTGTTTTTAATAATATGGCAAAAATAACTCTATCTTCTACTTCTTTTAAATTATTATACCAATCTTCTTCCATTTCTCTTGTCAAAGGTTTATATTGCATTAAGTATTGAGTAATTTCGGGATCGTTTAACCATTCAAGAAATTTATCAATATATTCTTTTTTGAGTGGTGCTAAAATTATTTTTATTCCTTTAAGCATAAATAAAAGAATTATAGAAAAAAATTAAATTTAATGGTAAAAATTAGTTAAATAAATCATACTTAAAAGAAGATTTCATGTTTTCGAGCAAAAAATTTCACTATTTCAAACGAAACGATGCATATTAATGAGATTAAAAAGCAGATTAACCAATCCAGGGCAGTAAGATACATAAACATAAAATTAATTCCCCATGAAGCTAGTGTGACCTGTAATCCGGGAATATACATGAGAGCTAAATAAGCTCCAAAGAGTAATCCAATTAATATATACATAAACTTGGTACTATCTTCTTTAATGCTTTTTATCAGAGATTTATTTGGGCGTCGAATCTGGAATACAAGAAATGTTTCACAGAAAAATAAGGTAGTCATTAACATTGTTAACGTTTTTGCGACTACAAGCTCTACTCCACTTGAATATAATAGCATTGTCGTTGGTGAATATAGATATGAATCATCAAAAAGCCCAAAATTGATATTCTCTGGAAATAAAGGATATAACCCTGTTATTGTAGTAAAATATACAACAATCATACTCACCGCAAGAAGGATACCGAAGATAAGCATTAAAATTAGCGTATTTTTACTCAATATTTCCTCTTCATCTCTGGGTTTATGTTTCATGACATCTTTCGAGGTAGTATCAAACGTTAGAATTAAACCAGGAAATATATGAACGGTTATTGCTAGAAAGACCCATTGGAGATAAAATGCTTCATCAAGAAAGTACGGAAGCCCTATAATTACAGCTAATATAAATTGGACAATTCCTTCAAAGACATTGATACAAATATAAAAGAAAACTACAGCACGTATTCGCGAGAATATACCACGACCCTCTTCAATACCAGTAACAATAGAATTAAATGAATCATCGCTAATCACCATATCTGCCGCTTCTTTAGCAACATCGGTTCCTTGAATGCCCATAGCGATACCTGCATCTGCCATATTTAAGGCTAATGCATCATTAACACCATCTCCAGTCATTGCAACTACTTTATTTGCTGCTTGATATTTCTCTACAATGTCTTGTTTATGTTCAGGGGAAACCCGAGCAAATACTTTCACCCTACTGAAATCCTCAAATGAAGAGTAAGATTTTATATCCTTACCTTCAATTACTTGATCATCAACATGATTGATTATAGATATTTGTTTAGCAATAGCTCTTGCTGTAGGTACAGAATCTCCAGTAATCATTATGACATCTACACCTGCATTATGACACTCTTCGACGGACTCTTTAACTCTTTCTCGGGGAGGATCTAAAATTGTTACAAAACCAATATAAATCATCTCTGTTTCGCATAATTCTCTTCCTTTATCTCCTTCGGGGGGCATATTATCTAATTTCTTATAACAAATACTAAGTATCCGATACCCTTGAGCAGCATAAACTTCGGCAATTTTCGATATTTTATTTTTTAACTCATCAATAAATTCAACTTCGGTATCTTTATAGAGTACCTTAGAACAAAGAGGGAGAAGAATCTCACTAGCACCTTTTGTAAAAGAATAAAATTTACCTTCCCTTTTATAGACTTTTGACATTCTTTTTACTTTAGAGTCAAAAGGATATTCTTTCATATATTCAAAATCATCAAGCATATAATCTCCCATACCTTTTTGGAAAAGTACCATCAGAGCTCCTTCAGTTGGACTACCTATTACATTCCAGTTAAGGATGGTTCTTTTATCAATCTCGATTTCATTTTTTACTAAAGCGGAATTATTGTTTAAGAAACCTGCAGTTAGTAGGAGTTTTAATTGAGGGTAATCATCCACATGTTTCACGTATTTAGGATTTTTATCATCATCCATGTTTATAATTTCTCCTTCTGGAGCATATCCACTTCCAGATACATTAAAAATGGAGCCATTAGTCCATACATATTTAATCGACATCTGATTTTTTGTTAATGTTCCGGTTTTATCAGAACATACGACGCTTACTCGACCTAAACTGTCTACAGAAGCTAGATTTCGAATAATAACCCCATGATGAGCCATCGATAAAACACCCGTCAATAAAATAATAGTGACCAATAAGGGAATGTTAATTGGAAGGAGATCCATAGCAGAATTCAGACTTTTTGCAATATCTAATCGTGTAAAATTACTTGCTACCCAGATTATAACTAAAATAACAAGCCAAAAACCAATAACAATTAAACCTAACCATTTACCAAAATTATTCATCTTTTCTCGAATTGGAATCTCACTTGTTCCAGCTTCTTCTAATCCTGTAGATATTTTACCGATTTCTGTATCTTTTCCAGTTTTCGTAGCAATTGCCGTACCATTTCCAGTAGTTATATATGTTCCATAGAAGATCATATTATTACGGTCTGCTATGGATATATCTGGCCTACTTAATGCCAATCCCTGCTCCATCTTTTTTTGAGGTTCGCTTTCTCCTGTAAGAGAAGATTCATTCACTTCAAGATTGGCAGACTGGATTATTCTTCCATCAGCAGGGATCCGGTCACCTTGCTTTAAAACTAATAAATCTCCGACAACCACATCTTTAGTAGGGATATCTAATTTCATACCATTTCGAATAACAGTAGTTGTTGGAGCCGTCATCTCACGAAGAGCGTTTAATTTCTTTGTTGCACGATATTGTTGCACAATAGCGACAAAACAGTTTAACCCTACAATCGCTAAAGTTAATATAATGAACGTTAAATTACCTTCCCCTCCAAAAACAGCATCTAAGTATAAAATTAACGCCCCAATTAGATAAATTACGATAAGCCAGTTGAATAGTGGGGCTAGATAAATCTTTACAAATCCTTTCGATGCTTTTGGAATTTCATTCGGTCCATACAGCCCCAAACGGTTTACGGCTTCTTCTTTAGTTAATCCATTAGTAGAAGTTGTTTTTAATTTTTCATATAGCTGAGTTAAACTCATATTATAGTAGGTTTCTTCCATAAATTAATCTCCCGTGACTTCATATAGTAATCTTAGAACAATTTTTAAAATGTAAATCTTTTAATAAATAGACTATAACAATCTTTATTTTTATTTTATTTCTTCTTTTATAAAAAAATTAAGTTATTAATCTGATAATTCGATAGAATCTAAAAAAGCTTTACATAATTTGAACAAAAAAATAGAGTTTATAAAAAATTAAAAAATTATATTTTTAGATCGAGCAATTTTTTTGATAATTTCTATTCCTAAAATTCCTGGGAAAGCGAATAAGATACATAACAACCAATCCGTTAAACTTAGGAACATGAAATTAATTTGGAAATTAAGCCCAAATACGTCATTTATATAGAAATTCACTTGATATGAAAATAATATGAATAGGGTATGCAAAGAAAGCGTAATCATACAGATAAGAAACAGTGACCACGAAAATTCTTCACGAATACTTTTCACAAGTGATTTATTTGGTCTTCTAAAGGTCCAAATAAACATGGTTTCAACGATATATATGGTTGTTATGAACATTGTTCTTGCTTTTTGTTCAACTAATTCTGTGTGAGTGGATCCACTCAAATAACTTAGTATTGAATTCAAATTCCATTCGGTACTCAAAGGGATGATTTCTGTTAAGCTCAGTTCTAAGATTAAAACTAGTCCTAT
>Ga0307433_1000441_pt1 | contig 32720 bp, 26 predicted proteins | sample SalMarWE160210MG_FD_202166 | JGI IMG/M metagenome (GOLD analysis project Ga0307433, IMG submission 202166) | Salt marsh sediment microbial communities from the Plum Island Ecosystem LTER, Massachusetts, United States - WE1603-210 | ecosystem: Environmental > Aquatic > Marine > Intertidal zone >... | reverse complement strand
AAAATTAAATGTAGACACAATATCAACGAGGTACCCTAATTTAATCATTTCTAAGGAGATAACTGAAGGAATAGCTGTAAAAGCAATTGAAACAATAAAACTATTAATAATAATTAATTTTTTGATTAAAAACCTCTTTTTCACAACAGTTTTTAAATAGTATAATGGAATATTTAAAAAAATACTTGAAAAAGTAATAGGAATTAGAAAGATATAGAATGTGTTTAAAGTTAAAAGAGCGCTATAAAAAAACACCAAGAAGTTAGTAAAAAATAATAAGCTAGTATTTAGGATGTAAGCTAAAAGTTTTGAGATATGAAAAGTGCTATACACGACATTATGTAAAACAGTGATGATTACTAGAGAAAAGAAAGTTGATAAGAATAGATTTTGGAGTATCTCAAATACTTGAAATAGTTCAAAGAATGAAGTGAATGCTAAAATAAACACTTCTAAATATATCAAATAAAAACTTAATTTTCTATACCAGGTTAAGATTTTCTCTGAAATAATTGCATTATTAAACCCAAACTTAACTAAGAATTGGGAAATGATTGAAAAACATAAAAGTGTTATAAGTATCACTCGGAAGGAATAATAAAAAATAACGATTATCGAAAAACATATCATAATTAAAATATTCCAAAATAATATATACGCCAACTTTTTACTTAGCTTTTCAGGAATGATTCCTAAAATATAGTTCAAAAATACATAACCTAAGAAAATAACTGGAATTAAATTTACACTTAAAAGAAAAGTTTGTATAAATATATCGAAAGGTACAAGAAAAAAGTTCATTAAATTTATTATAGCATAAGAAACGAACTCAATTAGTAAAAAAATCGCCATTATGCTTATATTGAAAAATCGAGATGATTTTATTTGCAATTGGCGAATATAGAGGTAATAAAATGAGCTTAATAATACACAAAGATTAATTAATACATGAGTTAAGATATTTAAAATCAAAACAATAGATTCATTTGAAATACTGGAGAATTCAAAACTAAGAATGGGAAAGAGTGAATAAATAAAAGTTAAAAATGTAAGAAAAGCTAAGAGATGTTGTGCGATAATTACATTCTCTCTTCTAAAATAATCATATCTTATAAAGTATTGCAATAAAAGGTATAGGACAATAGAAAATACTATTACTTGAATATTCATTGGATAAGTTACAAAAAAGAGAGGTATTATCCAAAAATTCATAACCCCTAATATCACTAAAATGCTAACTAAATATACATATCGGCTATATTTTCGAGGACAAATTTCGGATTTTTGTTCATAATAAGTTATTAAAAGAATTATAGGAGTAATTATAAGAATTATAACGGGGTATTCAATTAAATACGCAAATATAATACTTGTTAATATAAAACTCAATGATAATAATAGATTAATAATTTGATATCTCTGAATTTTACTATCAGAACCTAATGTATCATTCTTTTGCATCGAACTCACTCCTTTTTATGCTTCTATAATGATAAATACTAAAATAGACTCTAGTTTTTAAGTAAAACAGAAATAGTGCTATAGAAAATAAAGAGGCGTTAAAAATTTCTATATATGAAAATACTTGACCCAATAGACTAAAGATTATAATAACGACGAATGGCATTTGGATTAATAACAAAAAAATTAGACTAATTACTAAAATTGAAAATTTATGCTTATACTCATTTAGTTCGGAAATTATTGGTTCTTTTTGTTGAATTTTTATAGTAATTTTCTTACATAAACTTCTCGTTGATAAGATGGAGATTAAATAAAATATCAGATCTGATATAAGTGCAAATAACCAAGAATATTTTGTATCAAAAGTATATGATAGGAACACTACATGAGAGATAAAATTAATAACGATGATATAATTATAGAATTTTTTTACTGAATCTGAAAAAGGTCCTGAATGTTTGAACTTACCTTCCGAAAAATCAAAATAATCAATTGGTTGGAATATGAAATAAAGATATACTACATTATACAATATACAATAGGATATTAAAGGTAATAGTTCAAAATGGTAATTCTCGGGAGTGATGTAGACAAAAATGGGAGTAACAATTAATGCTACTATTGATATTAAATATAAAATATGTATTCGTGCTGAAGGATTATTTGTACTTTTAAGAAAGAATGGATCATTTCTATATTTATCAAATGGTTTATAAAAAACAAGTAGTGAAAACATAAAGGTTAGAACGGTAAATCCAGATGAAATAAAAACATCATGAAGCATAAAGTAAAAGATAAAAAACCCAATTACAGCAATTAAAGAAGGAACAATAAGCATATAAAAGGAAAACCACCAAATTTTCCACAATAGCTCTGTTGCTTTTTCAATTTTCCCTCCAGAAATCTCTCTCCCATCAGATTTCATAAGTAATAATTAGATAATATTGATAAAAAAATGTATGTATCTTAGACAGAAAGGGAAGAAAAATTATTATGCTATTTAAAAATCGGTAAATAATCCTTCTGTACTTGAATCATCTCATCAAATATACTTTCAGCTTTCTTAAAACTTCCTACATTGGGATCAATCGCTAATGCAGTTAATGCAAGATCTTTTGATCGTTGTAAGATGGCCTCTACACAAATATCTTGAATCGTAGCTTCAATCCTAAGGATTGCAGCGACATTTTTAGGAATATTCCCTAGTTTAATTCCTTTTACTCCATCCTTATTTACTATGCAGGGTACTTCAACTACTAAATCTTGAGGGAGATTATCAATAATGCTATTATTCGGAACATTTACAGAATTCTCGTAAGAATTTTTATTGGTTAAAATAGCCTCAATAATAGGTATTGCTCGTTCACCAGAGGCACTTTTAAGTAGAAAACCATTCTTAAGATATTTATTCTTCTTTAGATTCTTATGATATCTAACTGCTTTATTAAAAATATCTTGATTAAACTTTTCAGTGCGGTCAATCCAATCAATCATATCTTGAGTTTTTGTAAATTCTTCGGCAAATTGTAAATATTCTCCCATATGGTTATCTCCAGCGTGGGGAAAATAACCAAATCTTTTATAGACTTCAAAAGTTAATTCTGAAAATTCAAACCGATGTTCTTTTCCCTTAAAATATTCCATCACTTTCTTATTAAATTCAGGTAAAAAATCCTTTCCTGAAATTGTATCTTCTAAGGATAATAAGAACCCAAAATGATTCAATCCTGCAACAACTAATTTGAGGTCAGCCAATTTTTTTCTAAACATTATTGGTATATGATGTTCCAGTGAATGGATCTCATGACAAAGACCGATAAAATTGATCTTAACTGCTCGTTTAATTCCGAGGCAAACTCGAGACATTGGATTTGAAAAATTAATGAAAAAAGCATCTGGGCATATTCTTTCGACATCTTTAACAATTTCTATAATTTTCGGAAGGATACGGAACGTATGAAAGATACCTCCTGGACCTCCATTTTCACCTAAAACTTGAGTAGAACCATACTTTCTTGGTAATTTATAATCTTGTCGCCATAATTCCATTCGATTTCCAACTTCTATTGAACTTATTATAAAATCAGCTTCTTTTAACGCCTCTTGTCGATTTATTGTTCTTTTTAAGGTAAACTTATCCTTTCTTCGCTCGTTTTCAATAACTAATAGTTCATACATCATATCTAGTTTGTTTTTATCAATATCATGTAAAACAATTTCTGATCCTTCCAAAATATTGCTTAAAAATAAATCAGAAAACATAGATGGTCCAAATGAAGTAGAACCCGCGCCTATTAATACGATTTTTTTATCCATACGTCTAAATCCCCATATTTTTTATTGAATGCTATTTCCATTCAATATAATAAACGATGAATTTATTTAAAGAATTTTGAAATCCAATCTCATAGTCATCTAAGGTGATTGTGTTGGAATTTTCTGTTATAATGGGAATGAAATGGGTAAATTTATAAATTACCAATTCTATTTCTTTTTTTAATACAGAATTTAATTATAATGAAATTTTCACATCATAATACTACAACTTCATGGGCAGGCTATAAGAGAGCCTTCATCCCAGATTTAGTAGTATTATGAAGAGAGAATAAATCCTTCTTTTTACCTTTTTCTTTTAACTTTTCGGGATTTGTTCTCTTAACATAATATTCTAAAAATTAATTGAAAGAGGTAGAAAGTGGATTGATCTTTCTATGCGAGAATTTAATAATACATAAGGAGGTGAAAAGTACGAATAAAGAATTCTCTGGGAAAATCGATCCAAAGATGATTCTAGATTATTATAAAGATTGGAACTCTGATAATGCCCCATTAATGATGTTTTTAGATGCCTCAGACTTAGAAAATGAGGATGAAAAAAAGATGGCGTATCTGAGGAAGAAGTACGACAATCTTTCAAAATAATTTTATTTTTTTATTTTATTCATTAATAACTCTGTCAATACGCTCTATAGCTTCTTTTATTTTATCGATTGGTTGAGTTAATGCAAATCTTACATAGCCCTCCCCAAATTTACCAAAACCCTCACCAGGAGTAAGAATTACTCCCACATTTATAAGTTTTTTAACAAATTCCATACTGTTATTTTCGTTTTCAGGAATTTGTGTCCATAAATAAAATGTAGCTTTTGGTTTTTCTGTTTTCCATCCAATCTTATTAAGACCTTGGATTAAAACATCTCTGCGTTTTTCATAGATATCGATATTATCCTTCACAATTTTCGGTTTTTTCTCTGAAGTATACTCCTTTAATCCTTTAATAACTGCTTTCTGGATAAAGATAGGACATCCGGAATCGATTTGAGATTTAATTTTTCGAATTCCTTCGATGATTTCTGCATTCCCAACTGCCCATGCACAGCGAAATCCTGTCATGCAGAACATCTTAGAAGCACTATTTATCTCAATATGATCAGGGTTAATTTCCAAGAGGGAAGGAGCAATATAATCACCGTATGTAAACTCAGAATAAGGATTATCATATACAATAAAAAAGTTATAATCTTCAGCATAATCTACAGCAGTTTTAAGAAATTCTTTTGACGCAATAGCACCAGTAGGATTATTTGGATAATTTAAATAAAGCATTTTAGCCTTCTTTAAAACATCTCTGTCTATATCCTCGAAATTCGGTAAAAATCCATTTTTCATTAATAACGGAACTCTGTAAGGGATGCCATCACTTAATTGTGTACCTCCATTCTCATAAACAGGATAACCAGGATTAGGACACATAACGATGTCTCCCGGATTTATAAAAGCGCGAGCAATATTTGCTACTCCTTCCTTACCACCGATTAAATTGGTAACTTCTGTGTCAACATTAAAATCTAAATTAAATCTAACTTTATACCATCTCTTAACAGCCTCTCTGAAAACAGGTTCTCCCATACTTGAAGGATAATTCTGATTTGAAGGGTTCTCTACTTGCTTAATCAATTCATCAAGAATTAATTGTGGAGTTGAAAGGTCAGGATCTCCAATGCCTAATGATATTAAATCTACACCTTCTTTTTTCTTCTGAAGTTTTAACTCCTCAATCGCCGCAAAAATATACTTTGGCAATCGATTAACTCTTTCAGAGTATTCTATTTTCATATGTTTTCATATGAATATTTCTAATTTAAAATTATGAAAAAGAAAAAAAAAAGAAAAAATTATAGTTTTCAGATCTACAAACCTAGTTCTTCGACCTTTAATTGATTTTTAGTTACGACATCCGGAGTTAGTTTATAATATTTCCAAAAGATTATGGTTCCTATTAACATAACTATAGCCGGAATTAACGCAAAATGGATTTGAATACCTAATATTGCTGAAGCTGGTTGATCTATTAAAGGAGCACGCTCTTTAAATCCTGTCAGTACATGAACGGTGGTGAAAATTAAAACTTGGAAAAATAAACCCATTCGACCAAAAAATTGTTGAAATCCATTATATATACCTTCATCACGTTTACCAAATTTAACTACAGAATCGTCAATAACATCTGCTAGTACAGGGGATAGCATCGTCCAGAAGCCACCTAAGCCAGCACCCCATAGTATCAACCCAATAAACATTATTACAACACTATTCATGAAGAACAATGGGATTGTAAATAAAGTCAGTAATATGCTGTTAATCAGTATTATTCTTTTATTATTATTTGTTTTTTGTGCTAAAATTATCCATATAGGAGAAGAAATTAAGGCCCCAATAAGAAATCCCGCAGATAAAATTGTTTGAATAATTGTTCCTTCAGCTAATACATATTCAACAACATATGGAACAGATGCTTGTATTGAAATTACCAAACATCGATATAAGGTATATGTTATAATAAATACTACAAAAGATTTTAGTTTCAATGAATTCTTCAAAGATTCAAAGAATGACCATCTATCTTTTTTTTCATGTTTCTCAAGAAATCTATCAATAAATTCTTGATCTTCACGATAACCCGGAATCGATATTCCCAATACGATTAAGCCAATAATTATCATAACTCCTGCCATTAAGACGTACAAACTTGCTATACTGTAATCTGTAACAATAATAGCGGGTAATAATGCACCAAGTGCCACCCCAAATATTCCTATTGGAGTTTGTATCCCCGTTGCCAATCTTCGTTCTTTTAAAGAACGGAATTTATCTGGAAAGAGGGAGGCAAAATTGACAAAAAATATTGAGCCAAAGAAATCATAAAGACAGGTCGCAAATATAGCCCAAAAAAAGATAATCCATTGCCCTCCAATAGGATCTACTTGAGGGGGAGTAAAAATTAGTATGAAACTAAGAACCCAAGGGATACCCCCAATCAAAATCCAAGGTTTTCTTCTGCCCCATTTCTTAGTAAATTTGTATGGTCTATTAGTAAAATAACCTACTATAGGATCATTAACCGCATTCCAAATAGCATAAATAGTAAACGCTACACCCACTAGTACAGTATTGAGACCGACTGCTCTTTCATAAAAGAAGAAATAGAAAGATGTAAAGGCCATTTCGATGAATTCATTTAAAAATTTTCCAAATCCATATGATGCCATATTCAACTTCGAATGTTGAATGCTATCTTCAGTTTTTTCCATTATGTAAAACCTCATTTATAAAATTATAAATTAAAATTAGATATTAATTAGATCTTAAGGTTTTTATATGTGATGCATTTCAATTATCTTAGCTAATAAAACTTAGAGAAAGTTAATGTTAAATATTTTTTTATGAATAATTAATATAATAATTTATGAATAATTATTATTAATATCGTTATTATCCAATAACTATATGATTTGATTTTTATGGGACGCAGGACAAGAATGAGGTTTGTTAAAGACCCCCCCAATAATTTTTATTTTATACAAAGAATTGATGATCCTTTGTATGAAGCATCCGTTGTATTAACTATCGCTGAATTTGAAGCGATGAGACTTAAGCATTATGTTTCATTAACTCAAAAAGATTCTGCTGATAAAATGGGGGTTTCCCAACCCACTTTTTCGAGAATATTAGAAAGTGCCCATCAGAAAGTAACACAAGCTTTTGTAGAGGGCAAGAATCTCAATGTTTATGGGGGGAATATCAATTTTAAAAAGCAATTTTTAGGATACGGATGTTTAAATTGCAATCACGAGTGGGAGGATTTAGATGCGACTAAGGACTCAAAAACTAAATGTCCTAATTGTGGTTCAAAAGAGGTTTACTTCCTTGTTAAAAATCCTCTTTAATAACTAATTCTTCCTTTAAGTAAATGGTATAAAATATTAATGTAATTTTTGATTTTACTAATAAACCTTCTTAATACATTTCATATTAAATACATATTTGAGATTAAATGCCAGAAGATTTAGACAAATTATGGTATCGTGCTGCTAGAACCATTGCTAAAGCAGGTAAAATGCCAATTCCAATAAGTTCAACAGTAATAGAATTATTAAAGGCTATTATGACTGAGCAGCAAGCGAAGTTTATTTTACATTTCAAATCACCTACCTTAAATATAGATCAAATTAAAGAAATAACGCGTTTGGATGATGATATCCTCAATGAAATCTTAAACGATTTAATGAATCGAGGTATTATTGTGGGTGTTCCAAGTCGAACTACAGGATTAATGGTATATCGTTTATTGCCAATGTGGCCGGGACTATTTGAATATCAATTTTTAAGGGGCACAACTACGGACCATGATAAGAAAAAAGCTCACCTTTTTGAGAAGATATTTGAGGAATTAAGAGAAGGGACTCAAAAGAATTATGATACTATAATAGAACAATTTAAAAAGTTTCCGGCTCTTGATAGAATCATACCAGTAGAAGAACAAATCGATATAGGGGCTGAAGGCATCCTACCTTATGAAGAAATTAAGAGTATCATAAATGATTATGATATTATCGCAATCTCTAATTGCTATTGCAGAACAGAAAAAGAATTAGTTAATGATCCATGCAAATTGAATGCTCCAAAATTAAATTGTTTTTTCTTTGATAAAAGTGCCCAATTTGTAGTCCAACATAACTTTGGAAAGGAAATTTCTAAAAAGGATGCTTTAAAGGTTTTTCGAGAAGCCGAAGATTATGGTTTAGTTCATAAAGTATTTCATGTTCATTTGGACACCACAAATAATATTGAAGCGATCTGTAATTGTTGCAAATGTTGTTGTGGACCATTTCAGATGTATTACCAAGGAATAATGCCAATTCATACCATTACCTCCTATATTGCAAGAGTAAACATGGAAGACTGTATTGGATGTGGTACCTGTGTTTCAAAATGCCCGATGGAAACAATTGAATTAGTAGATGGTGTTGCGGTCATAGATGAAGCTAAGTGTATTGGATGCGGTGTTTGTGCACACCATTGTCCAGAAAATGCGATAGAGTTAGAGCGAGTTGGCCCAAGAGAAGTATTTGTGCCTCCAAAGAAACAATCAAATAATTAACATTTACTATTTAAGAGTTATTGCTAGTCTCTTCCATCAAGTGTAAAAAATTTGCTAAAACTAAAACTTTTTTTAATCTGTAAAGACTTTTTGCAATGTAGAAATATTAAATTGTAATGAATTTAATTTCGATAATTAAAGTGAAAAAATCTTGAATACAACTGAACTATTAAGAATAATAAGTAACCTTGCTTCTAAAAGAGCGCCTTCTGGTCTTGAAGAATGGCGTGGCGCAGTATTTAAGAAAGAAATGGAAAATATTATAAAAGAAAAAGATATCCCGATCAAAATTGATGAGTTGGGAAACGTTTATATCAAATTTAAAGGAAAAGAGAAGAAGAAATCCATTGCTATCGTTGCCCACTTAGATGAAATTGGAGGAACTATCCGAAAAATAAATAAAGACGGTACTTTAGAATTTTCAAAAAGAGGAGGTTACGAGGGAAGATGGTTAGTATCAAGAAGAGTAGTAATTTTAAATAGGGATGGAGAGTGGATTAATGGAATTATCGCAGGGAGAGCGACTCATGCTGTTCCGGAAAAACTAAGAGTTAAGGAAAAGATTAATACTGATGAGATGGAGATTTACATTGGAGCAATATCAAAAGAAGAAGCAAAAGAGAGATATAAGCTTCACATTGGGGCTCCATTTGTTTTTTCTGGAGATTTTGGATTATTAAATCCTACTATTGATGATAAGGTTATTGCAGGGTATTCAATGGATAATTTAGTTGCCCTCACAGCTTTAATTTCTCTTTCAGAAAAAATACTTAAAAATTTACTCACCGAATTTGGCTATTTAAACAAGTCTTATGATCTTTATTTAGTAGCTACTACAAGAGAAGAGATTGGAACTGAAGGTGCTCTCTTTTTCACTAAAAATAATCCTATCGATCAAGTGATTGCATTAGATATCGGTATTGTTTCCGATTTTAAAGGAGCAGTCAGTTCAGATATTACTATAGATGGGGGTCCCGTTATTGTGTGGCAAGAGGCAAGGGGTTCCGGTATATTTGATTATAACTTATGTAAAAGATTTGTAGATATCGCTGAAAAGAATAAACTTGACTTTCAAGAGGGGGTTTTAGAATTTTATGGGTCAGATGCGGGAAAAACACAGAAATGGTTAGGTATTAGTTCTATTTTAATTGGGATTCCTATCAAGTATTCTCATAATGTTCCTGAAGTAAGTAATTTGCAATCAATAGAAAAAGCTGCTGAATTAGTCTATCAATATTTAAAAGCTCATAAATAAAAAGGATACAAAAATTCTTTCCTAAATTATCGTAAAATTAATTATATTAAACTTTCTCCTAATACACTTTTATGAAGCTTTTGCTGAATCATTTTTAATAATGTAGGAACGATATCAATGGTTTTGCAAAAAGTGACCTCTTTTTTTGGGATATCTTTCGACCCTCCTATTAATAATGGTACTATCGAACAACTCCTTAATCCAATGTCATGTACATATCGATTTGGCTTTTTTTCTACTCCATGTTTGATATTATATACAACAGAGCCTTTTGTACTAATAATGATATCTGCTCCACGTGGATTTTTAAAATGATGAGGCACTAGTTCTGGATAAATAGGATAATCTATATGATGTGTATTTTCTAACCATTCTCGTGGATAGTGAAATTTGTTATCAATTAACTTACAAGAAAGTTCATCCTTATAATAATCAAAAATATCGTAATCTTGATCCTCATTGGAATATTTTATCTGATATTCTCTTCCTAAACCACGATATTCTAAATATCCGGATATAATTTTTTCAGAATTATTTAATTTTCTCTTCAAATGAATGATTCCCTTGTCTAATTTATTATCATCATCCCTATAATACATTAATTCGCATCCTTTGATTTTAAACAATTCAGAAAGAAGATTTATTTTTTTGGGACCATAACTTTCAAGATCTTTCAATTTAGGAGGCTTCCAATAGGTTTTAGAATAGGAATCCCTCGATTTTACATTAAAAAAACCAACACCTCCAATATCAGTCATATTTATGGTACCTTTAACATTCTTACGTGGATGATAATTGTGTAGTCCATAATTTTGAATAAATGGTGATAGATTCCCAAAAGCTTTCACTGGATAATTCCCATGATCAGATGAAATCGCAATTGCAGTATCGTCTAAATATCCCATATTTTCAAGTTCCTTTAGCAATACTCCGAAAACTTTGTCAATATGAATCATATTAAGAAGATACTGCTTAGAGGTTGATCCATATAAATGTAAAAGAACATCTGGTGAAACAAACCAAAGTAAACTCGCTATAGGTGCCTCATTTAAATCAAAAAACCTCCTTGGATTTTTAAATACCTCTATAATCTTTTTAACAACAAGAGTGTTAACTCTAAAGAGATGCTTCTCAATATGTCTTGAATTTTTTAATAATAAATAATAAAATGCAAATTTTGCTTTGGTTTCAGGGTAAAAATAATCTGCCCCTCGGTTAATAAATTGAAGAATACTTGCTTTGTTTCCTCCCTTTATCATTTCTAGTATTGTTTGGCAATTCTCACCAATATCTTCATTCATTTTATATATTTGAATTCTCTCATCTGAACCAATTGTGCCATAAGATCGAAAAAGAGGAGGAGAAACACCTCTTTCCATCCAATTGTATAATGGAACCCCGTGACATAATTCATTTCGATAATCTCCAGTGTGAGTGCCTGTAATCATTGATACTTGAGTGGGATATGTGACTGCTGGGAAATCTGTTACACAATTTTTAGAAAATATCCCTTCTTCACTTAATTTCTTAAAATTAGGCATCAAACCTTTATTAATTAGCTGAAATAACTGTTCTGCTCTTATATCGTCTATGATGCAATAAATTATTCTGTTAATTTTATTCATTAGAAAAGGTGCTTTAAAAACTATTAATTAATTGAAAAATCTAAATTATTGATATTTTCAATGCTTATTAAAAATAATTATATAGATTAAAAGATGATAATAAGCCCCTGGTGGGATTTTCAGTCCAAAATTCTTAATTTTGAGCACTTGAACCCACGGCCTGCTGATTACAAGTCAGCTGCTCTACCGCTAAGCCACAGAGGCTCATTTTTTAAAATTATCTGGTAATTATATGTTATTAAAGCGGAATTTATTATTAATTTTGTGGTTTTGACAGCTATGGATATTCATACAAATAATTAAATGCTAATCTTACTTTTGTTTAATTAAATACAATTAATTACTTAAATATTAGAGTTGTGTCGAAAAAGTGTTCACAAAAGAAGATGTAGAGATTTTAGCTTATCAACGTTATAAATCGGGAGAAGATTATGAAAAAAGTGTGTGGTATTTAGCAGAACTCTGTGTGAAGATTAATAAAAATACTAGGAACAGTTTGGATTTTAAACCGCTGGAAACTGACAATCTTGTTATATTATTAAATGAAAATGTGGATGGTGTGCTCATTGAACCAACGGAGGAAGAAGTAAAGGATATGGCAGAGGTTATTTACAGTGAGCATCCAGAAAAAAGTAAATTACATTTCTTTATTGCCGAGAAACAGCTCCTATTAGAAGAGATCAAAAAGGTTTTAAGCGAAAATAAGCATAATTGATACCATAATCTTTGCCATCCTCTGATATCATAAAGATTACTCTTTGTGGTAAGCATTACGCTACTTTCGTTTTTTCGTATTAAAAAAAGAGGTAATTCTTGAATGACCTACCTTTTTTTAAATTGTATGAATATGCAATATTAAACTCAGAATAGTTGAGATTAATATTAATATTTACATAATAATACTTAGAATATTGAAATGAATTAAAAACAGGTTAAAAACGTGCCTAATTCTAAAAATCCTAAAAAGAAGAAAAAAGTGGATGAAAAACAAAAATCACTGATTTCGTTTATAGAGGTTAATAAAACCAAGAAAAAATCAGAAAAAGCAATCGCTGAAATTAAAGAAATTGAACCTTTATCTGAAGAAAAAGAGATGAAAGGACAAGAAATTAACGTATCTGGTCAAGCTATTAAAGAGATACCTCAAACAGTGCCTAAAAAGCTTTACTTTAAGAAAGTAGATGAAAATTTTGGGTTAAAATCTGGAGGAATTAATGTGGATAAATTAAAGAGAGAATCACTTAGTTCAAAATACCTACGCTATCTCATTGAAAATAATGACATAGTTCAAGATTTAGAAAGAGGTTTACTCCTTGATGTTGAATATGATGGCGGACAAAATAAAGCATATTGTAAATTTTATGATCTCGAGAATGATGACATTAAAATTTGGATCGATACTACTAATCATGAGCCGTATTGCTTGAGTAAAGAAACAGATCTCTCAATATTGAAAAATCTAACATACGTAGAAAAAATAGGCGATCATGAGCAACAAAAAAAAATCTCAGATTTTTCGGGATTCACGAGATTCGAAGCAATAAAACGCTATGATCTCTTAAGTGACAAAGAAATTCCTCTAACTAAGATTTATGGCAAAACTCCATCGGATATAGGAGGCTCAGGGATTAATATTCGATCTATCTTAGAAAGAAATGATTTAAAGGCTTGGGAAGCAGATATTAGATACCATTTAAACTATATATTTGATAGACAACTAATTCCCGGATTAATTTATAAAATAAAAAAGGGAAATATTCAAAAGATCAATTATGAACAACTAAGCGATGAATCAAAAACATTAGCTGAAGAACTTCGTAATCTGTTTAAAAATGAAGAACCAGAAATTAGAGAATTCGCTGAAAAGTATTTAGATATTTTCCTCACACCTATCCCCGATGTAAAACGGGTCGCTATGGATATTGAAGTCAATATGGGAGAACATGATTATACTATTCCAGACCCAAGTTTAGCTAGACAAGAAATCATCAGCATTTCATTTGTCGCAACAGATGGATTAAAATTAGTGTATGTATTGGAGCGTGAAGGTTTTACCTTTGAAAAGCTCCATAAGAAATTTCCCCCTGACGCGAAAATGTATTTCTTCACCTCAGAAAAAGAACTCTTAATTGAGACTTTTAGAATTCTTTGGGAATATCCTGTAGTCATCACGTTTAATGGCGATAATTTTGATTTAAATTATATGTATCATAGAGCTGAAAAGTTGAAAATCAGTAAAGATCTAAATCCAATTCAAGTTAAGAGAGGATTCGGAATCTTGTCTAAGGCAGAATGCGATTTAAGGAAAGGTGTTCATATTGATGTGTTCAATTTTTTCTTTAATAGAAGTATTGCAGGATATGCCTTCAGTGGTGCTTATCAGAGTGCTTCTTTAAATGCCATTAGCGCGGCTCTTCTGGGAAAGAAGAAGTATGAACATGAAGAAGAAATCCATGAAATGAAATATAGTATTCTTTCATGGTATAATTTGAAAGATTCTTTATTAACATTAGAATTAACTAAATTCAACAACTCATTGGTTTGGAATTTAATTATTTTATTATGTAGAATTACTAAAATGCCAATTCATGAGATGGTACGGAGACAAATCTCGACTTGGATTCAAAATATTTTTTATTTCGAACATCGCCGGAAAAATCTGCTTATTCCACGTAGATCCGAAATTTCTGAATTGAAGAAAGGAGGAAAGATGATGTCAAAAGCCAATGATGAGAAATTTCAAGGTGCGTATGTCATTCCTCCAGTTCCAGGTATTCACTATGATGTTGTCGTAATGGATTTTGCATCGCTATATCCTTCTATCATAAAAGAATCTAATCTATCGTATGAAACTGTTCTTTGCCCCCATAAGGATGATGAAGATAATTTTGTAAAAGGCTCTCCATATTATATATGTACCCATAAAATGGGTATTTTTGCGTATGTTGTAGGATTCTTCCGAGATATTAGAGTTAAATACTTTAAACCAAAATCAAGTGACAAAACCTTAACTAAAAAACAGCAAGATTATTATAATACAATCCAACAAGCTCTTAAGGTTTTTATAAATGGCTCATATGGAGTATTCGGTAGTCAAAATTTTCCTCTTTTTTGCCTCCCTGTGGCTGAAAGTACCACAGGGATCGGACAGTATTCTATTAAACAGACTATAAGAAAAGCAGAGGGATTAGGCGTAAAAGTACTTTATGGAGACACAGATTCTGTATTTCTAGCGAATCCCTCAAAGAAACAATTAGAAGAGATCTCCGATTGGAGTAAAAAGGAATTGGATTTAGATTTAGAGGAAGAAAAAACCTATCAATTTTTAGCTCTCTCCCAAAGAAAGAAAAATTATGTCGGAATTTATAAAGATTCCAAATATGTCGATATTAAAGGCTTGGTTGCAAAAAAGAAAAACACACCTGACTTTATTAAAGAAGTTTTCAGTCAATTACTTGAAATTTTAAAAAAAATAACGAATGACGAGGAATTCTCACAAGCGAAACAACAGATTATACAAATTGTAAAAGACAATCTTAAAAAAATAGGTAAACCTGATGCTTTTCCATTAGAGGATTATGCTATCAATATCTCAATGCAGAAAAAAATTAGCAATTATAATAAGACAATCCCCCAACATGTAAGAGCTGCTATCGAGCTTGAGAAAATAACGGGAAGGGAATTTCAAAAAGGTGAAACTATTCGCCTTATTAAGAGTAAAGACAGTGTTGGTGCCAAAGTTTTAGAAATAGCAAAACTTCAAGATATTGACATCCCCAAGTATAAGGAATTACTTAAATCCGCTCTTGAACAAGTATTAGATGCACTAGGAATAACCTTTGAAGAAATTCGAGGTATAAAAAAAATGGATTCTTTCTTTTAAACACTGTTAGCATATATCTAGATGAGTACATAAATCAAGGTCATTATTAAAGCACATAAAATCGGGTTTAAGATATTATCATCAAGTTTTAAGTTTAAAAGGTCAACTATTAGGAAGCCTGACGCACCCCCTAAAGCTAATAACAGTACGTAGATTAATTCAATTGAAGGTTCAAAGACCCAAAATACTATGAGAGAAGCAACAAACGAAACAACAAATCCACTTATATAGCCCTCAATTGTTTTTGTACTGTTCTTTGGAAAATGGTGCATGCCGAATCTTAATCCTAAAAGTGAAGCAGCTCCATCCCCTAAACTAGCAATTAATGCTGTAGCTGTGAAGATGCTAAAAGGAGTCCAGAAAAAAATAGGCACTAATGATAAAATCAAGGCAACAGGTTTCGTAAATTCACAATTCTCCTTTCTTTTTAACGTCTTCACCAATAAGTTTGAAATGCTTTGAGGTACAAGATGGAAAAGATTCCTCTTCTCGAATATATAAGATAATCTCACATAATCTAGAGCGGCAAATATGATTATTGCTGTGTATCCTATGGTTAAAATCAAGAAAATACCATACTCTTCACCATTTATCCCCCAGAATTCATCTGCTTTCCAAATCCCTTCCCAAATATGTATTGCAAATAACCATAAAAAAATGATTAGCACTGCGGGTAATAAGTGAAAAATTTTTCTGTGAAGGTCAGTATTAAAGGAGTGACTTTCTTCCTCACAGATAGCATCATCATGAGAGTGATTAAATTTACTGAAAAAATATTCAAAATTTCGCTCTTTCTTTAATTCTGGATTTTTTCTAATAACAAACTGATATTGGTACAATAATATGAGAATTATCAGGAGGGGCCCATATATACAAATAATCGTCATTGAAAGCCATTCAAAAAATCTTACGCTAAAATTGTCTCTCTGGTAAAACGCAGGATATAGCACTCCAGCCAAAATCCATAGGAAAAAAATAACAATAGTATTTAAAAAATTATGATATAAAGGGTAGTTTCTTTTTAACTTGATTCCATAATATAACTGAATACAACCATTAACAACAAAAAAGATAGTTACTGGTATCGTAAATATATTATAGACCATCTTATCTTAATTTAAATCATTCTCTTAAAAATAGCTTTCCAAAAATACGATATTTATAAATATAATCTCGAAGGAAAAACTCATTAAAAAACTAAAGATTTACCCTCCTGCCAATGGAGGAAAGATTGCTACTTGATCGTGTTCAAGCAATATATAATCATTATCATGGCATGGGAGGCCATTAATTAATATAATCAATTTTCCCTCCTTTTCAGAGATTCTAAATTTTTTTATTAATGACTTGATAGTGCTTCCTTCAGGAATATCAACGATTGATTTCGGAGGACCGTAAGTTCTCAAATTCGCAAATAATTTTACCATAATAGATATAGAGCCAATTTTTGGTATTTCTGCAAATATAATACCCATATTTTTAGGAAATAATCCCACTCTGTCTCCTTCCTGTACTTCTTTGCCAATGCCGCTATATCTCCCGTTTACAAAGATGTGACTGACTTCAGATTCTAAGATGTCTAGCTTATCCATTACATCAGATACTCTAAGCTTTTCCTTATCGCTAATATCTAATTTATTTATATTCTCTCCATTAGAGCTCCCTGGTTTCACCTTTTCCTTTAACATTCCGTATAGTTTCAGATTTAACTCCATTCAATAACCACCTTCTTTCATGATCTAATCTTTGTAAAAATGCTTTAAACCTTCTCCTTATGATTTAAATGCCTAAGCACTACAAATCAAATATCCTATTGCTGAAGTAAACTTAAAATTTAGCTTTTATAAGATTTTTATAAAAAATCTATTATTGAAAATTATATGTAATAATATAATGACATTTTTCATATACTTTTAAATATAATCATATTTATTCTTTTATTGGGCATATGAGAGAATTTCTAGTGAACGAACATATTAGTTTAAAGTTAGAAGATGGAAAGACAGTAATTTATATTGATGGGATCTTATTTAGGCAATGCAAATATATTTTACTAGCAAATCTAAAGTTTGATGATATTAATGGCTTTATTAAAGATTTTAGTTCTATAGATGAAGAATCAGAAAAGTATAACCATTCTTTAGAGGGGGAATATGAAAATCTAAAACTGTTATCTCCTGAAGAAGAATTCCAAGCTCATTGCTCAAATTTACAGATATGGGCAGAAAATAATTATGATACATGTCTCTTGCATAGTAATTTAGCGTTCCCCTTACTGAAGCGACTTTATGATGTTGGTGATATAAAAGCGCGAAGCTTTTACAAAGAAGAAGTTGTAAAACGATTTTCAAGTGGATACCTTCCAACAGCATTATATCTTGTAAAAGAATATTATTTAGATTCTTTAGAAAGAGAGGAATTAGAACTTTGTTTTCTAGATGTTAATCTTAAACTCTGTAATAATATCATTAAAGAAATTGACAATACAAAAGACTTTCTTAGAATCATATTTCCTATTATTCAGTATCTGGCTTATTTTGGAGATTCAAAAGCAAAAGAATTGGTAGAAATAAATTTAAAAAACCATATTGAGCGTAGTGATTTACCAAGTATATTGAGATTTATAGTAGATTTCAACTATGATTTTGTAGATAAGAATTATTTTAGATCTGAATGGTTGGAAGAAAAATCTGAATTACGAAACTACATAATAACCACTTTGAGGGATGAGAAATTCCATAAAGGCTATCCAAGTTCTTACAGAGAATTTCCTTTTGAACTAATAACAATTTTTGACGAATTAGAAGTACCAGATGAAAAAAATTTTATATGCTATGATATATTTAAAAATGTTGATTTAAATAATAATAATTTAGTCTATTTCTTAATCACCGAAGGATTGATGGATTTTTTCCCAAAAGATATCATCCAAAAATGGATCTTCTCAAATAAAAAATATACAGAGTTATATCAATTATATCGCTAATAAAAAAGTTAAAAGTAAATATAAAAAGATAAATAATTTAATTTTAAAGTCCAAATAACAAAACGTTGTCTAAAACTTCATGGACTTTTTTCAGGTTTTCTTCGCCTAATGCCTTGTCAACATTAACCTTGAGGTCTAAAAGCGTGCTAAACGCTTTCACCACAGTGTTTTGAAGAAAACTATTAAACTGGCTCTTCTGTTGATTCTTCTCCTTGAAATATTCAACCCGATCTAACATCGCCTTTTGATATTCTTCCGCTGTCGTCGTCTTTAATTCCACTAATTTTCGTAATTTCATTCCATCCTTCGTTTCTACTAATTCATCGGGCATATTTATTTCTCCTCCTTGTTTATTCCACCATTCTGCGCGACTTTCGGTTGTATTTCACGTTCTATATCTTCCCGTGCTTGGCCTAAACTTGTATCAAATTCTTGTTTGACCTTTTGAGTGAGCTTCTTCGCTACTTGTTTCTCGATATCAGGCCGGTGTAATGTGTTCATTGTACAAAATGGAACTTCCTTCACTGAACCATCAGGCATCGCCACACCAAAATGAACAATGCATCGTCTTGTCCTTTCTATGTCCATATTATAGGCATCCTGAAAATGCATGCTCGATAAGAGCAATGTGCCGTGAGTAAATGAGCTAATACTTTCCCAATCTCCATTCATTACCAAGCGCGAAAACATTTCCATGAGTTTCCCTGGTTTCTTAATATATTGAAGTACGCCTAATAGGAATCGTGCTTTCAGCTGCGTCTTATCTAAGAAATTTAAACCGTTATCTAAGGTTTTACCCGCATCCCCCATTAAATTTTCAAAAAATTTTAGAGGCTCTTTCTCTTTATGTTTTACTTTCGCCCAAAATCTATTGGCGAAATCGATGACTTTGAGCGGATCGAAGTAATCCGTAATCGGAACCATCTCTTTCGTGTCAGGATCGACGACCATATAACTTGCGAAGCCACAATCCGGATGACACGTGAATTCTATGGGATCTACTTCAGCCAAGTAAGCTATAATTCTCCCAAATTCAACTATGGTCGAAAGAGGGTACCACGAAGTTTCAATACCAATTTTTCCACCAGTTTGATTATCTATTTCTTGAATTACATCTGCATTGGTAATCCTCAAATCTCGCATTTCCTCTGCACTTATTCTTCCGCACAGAGAAACAGGCTGAAAGGTTATCCCACGTACTACATCAATGTTATCAAGTGCAAACTGAATAATATTCCCCACTTCAATATCTGTGACTCCGCGTGCGATGGTTGCAACAAGATTGATTGAAGAGAGCCCCACTTTTCGACAGTTCTCAATAACTCGCATCTTATATTGCATTAAATTCTTAATTCCACGAGTTTTTTCATAAGTGACATTGTTAATTCCGTCAAACTGAAAGTAAAGGGTATCGAGTCCCATTTCATAGACTTTTTTAGTCCATTCAAGCCCGCCTTTCTTCTTCTGAAAGCCGTAACCATTAGTGGCTACGATAACTTCCTTAAAGCCTTTATCTTTAGCCATTTTACAGATTTCTGGGAAATCTTTGCGAACCGTTGGCTCACCGCCAGTGAACATAATTGCTACAGCAGGAAAGGGTTTGTTTCGGAAATGATCCATAATTCTTTCAAGTTCTTCCATGCTTGGTTCAATTAAATAACCTGCTTTTTCCACATTCGCATAACAAAAATTACAGTTGAAATTACATCGATTCGTAAGGTCAATGAGGGCAAGTGAACATGTAGAGAGATGTTCTGCGCAGAGACCACAATTATATGGACATCCTCGAGGATCCTCTATCGCGCAATCGGGAGGGTTGGCATCACCGTTCTTTTCAAATTGCCACACTACTTTTCCATCTTTATCTTTTTTCGCATAATGCGTCCATTTATAATATTTCGCTGAAGAGCTAATTAAATCTCTGAAATCGCCATGTTCTTCACAAGTTTTATACATATAAACTTTACCATCATCATCTTCCTTTACTACAGCTGGAATCCGTCCCAAGCATTCAGGGCAAACACTGAAAGTTTTTCGATAATATTTAGCGTCTAAAATATCTGTTCCGTCTAAATGGTACATAATTATAATTCTCCAAATTTTTAAAAATAGTAAATTTTTAAACAAAAATAGGTTTTAAGTTATTTAAATAAAATCAGATGATTAATACCTCTATTAATATTATTAAAGCTCGTAATGGTTTACAGATCGGTATTCAATTCTCTCTTTTCTTGTTTTATTACTAGTATTTATAAAGTCAAAAATATTTTAAATTTAAAAGTTTAAAGATCGCTCTCTATCATGAATACTTCTTATCTTTTGTATACTTCTTATGTTCTTATCATGTATATTTATCTAGCTGTAACTCAAATGGAAAGGCAATCATAGGATATTCTTTTATAAAAGAGGTAAATATTTATTGCCGGGTTAATAAAGAAAGAAAAAACATAGAAAAAACTCAAAAATAATTTTTTATTCATTCAATAAGCGATATGCCACGACTGAGAATATCACTGGAATGCTCAACCCAAGAGTTAATGTTATCCAATCTGGAAATTGAAAAGAAAGAGCTCCCAAAAAATCAAGGACTAGGCTGCCTAATGCGAAAATACCAAGTAATGTAAGGAATAACTCCACTCTTTTACTTCTCCTTGCGGATTCAATTTCATCTAGTTGACTTATTAAATCACGTAAAATATCCATTTTTGTAGTTGCGGCTTCAAGTATAGCTTCAGTTCTCCAAACTTTGCGGATTTTTTCTATAAAAGCAATGCTATAATACGTAGAAGTTACATTTCGTGGTTTGTGAGTATCTAATACTAAAATGATGTGATTTAGCAAAGCATTTACGGCATACACATCTCGATATTCTTCAGTTCTTTTATGTTTCAAGTGAGAAGTTACAATATTCAAGAGAATATAAAAACCACGGTCCAATTCCCAAGCTGTCTTCCAAGTATAATGCTGAATCGCTATCCATTGTATCCAGTCCTCATTAGCAATGATTTTTGGGGCTCTATTGCGGATATCTGGAATATTCGGCAAACAAATCAAAGAATCTCCTGATTCTACATAAGCAAATATATTAGGTAAAATAGAATAATTGTAAATTCCATCGGGATTGACATTAAGAAGGACTTTTTGAAAATGTTCCGAATCAGGGTTAAAGTCTTCTGACATGATCGCTACTATCGTACTGTGTGTCCAAAATAATTGGGTGGTCATTTCTTCACTCAAACGAGTAAAATCCATGATTGGAGTCTTCAATATTGGAGGATTTATATCTTCAACTACTTTATTAAATATTGAATTTAATTCTATGATGACAGGGGCAAAAATTGACTCCATATCTATCCCAAATTCACTTAATGGATGTGAATGCTTTTGGATGAAGAATCTAACCCTTTTTAATACTTCCATATCCTGCCAGGATTCTTGAGGAAGATATACCATGAAATGAAGGATAGCGCAATTAAAATGGTAAATATCAATACGAATCTTATCGATCTTTACTTCTATGTATTTATCGTTGCTAATTTTAATATTAAATTCTTTGGATTCCAGTGCATTTGTAATATCTACGCTTAAAAATGTGCCCACTCTAGGCGGTGAATAATTATCTACTGCCCCAGAAGCTAAAACTCCGACACTCTCTTTGGACCATTCAAATTTTGTATGATTATTTAGTAGATAATCAGTGATTATTTTACGATATTTCTTTTCTTCGGTAATTGTATCAAAATCAAAGATTTGATCTGGACTATACACACCTGTTCCATAGAAATAAAGTTCTTCTGCTTTGGGAAGATCTTTTGAAAAGCTAATCGATTTTTTTTCTTTTACAACTTTCGCTATAATCCTTACACCAAATTTATAACCATCATTGGCCATTTCTATAAGCATTTTATGCCATTTGTCAGGCACTACAAGTTTCTCTTTATATATCTTTTCCATCCCTCTTAGGTGTGTTTCATAGACTTCACTAAGATCTTCAATAATAATGTTAGTAAATCCTGCTTCTTTCAGATCCTGAACAAAATCGTGCACTGATAGCCTTATCATTTCTGGAAACCCTACTTCACTCGTAATTTTTTCGAAATGTTGAATTCTCTTTTCTGGAACATTTGAAAAAGGTATCCATAATTGGAACCCAAATCTTCCATGAGGTTTAAGAACTCTACTAATTTCCTTAAAAATCACTTTTCGCTCTTTATGGGCCAAACCATCCGGATCTTGACCATATACCATGTCAAATGAAGATTCTCCATATGGTAATTCAAATACATCCCCAATTTTGAAATCTACTAAATCAGAAACATTATAATTTTTAGCTCGATTATTAGCTACAAGAATCGCTTTGTCTAATATATCTATTCCACTTACTCGACAACCATATTCCTTTGCTATCCAACAAGCAGTACCACCCTCACCGCAACAGACATCAAGAATATTTGAGACATTCTTTAAATCTAATTTTTCTATAAGATTATAAGTAGCATTCCAACCACCAAAATGCAGTTGTTCACGAGGTTCAGGCCAGAATTCAGCAAGGCGCTCAATTACAGTTCTATCAAGAGATCCTTTTGGTTTTCTTATACTTTTTTTTTGGTTACTCATTTTATAATCATTCAAATCTACTAATTGCTAATAGGAAACGGTTAATAAAATATAATACATAATAAATAAATGCATCTCTTATAAACATTATATCAATATCGTTATATGAGTGAAATTTGATTAAAATATCATATCAGCATTTTAATTCTTTCTTTTATTGTTAGATATAAAAAAAATGATAATTAATATTATGATGTTTCCAGAAGTAGAAGGTAGAAATTTAGAATTTAAAAACTTTAATTTACCGTTTGATTTAGAAGGTGATCTAAACCTAATATTAATTCCATTTCAACGATGGCACCAGGATTTGGTTGATAGTTGGGTTGATTATTTAGTTAATATTTGTAATAATTTTCCAGAAGTTAAGTTTTATGAAGTGCCAGCTTTAAGTAGTAGTTATAAGATGATTAATTTTATGATTGATGGTGGAATGCGCGCTGGTATACCAAATAAAGATGTTCGAGAGAGAACAATTACAATATATGTGAATAAGTCCAGATTTAAAAAAGAACTTGAGATTCCAAACGAAAAGACCATTTATATCTTCCTGGTTAATAAAAGTGGAGAAATTCTTTGGCGTACAAGCGGTTCATATGATGATTCTAAGGGTAGAGAACTAAAAGATTTCTTGAAAACTTATTTCAATTAATCAAGATTTTTGCTTGATTTATACTACAAATTTATAATTTTTATAGGTTTTTTTTAAATTCTCATAAGAACCCTAAATATTATGAATTCTACAAAAAATGAAGATGAATGGTTAATCCCAAAATCAGAGATTAGCTTTGAGTATCTAAAGAAATTCAATCGAAATGCCATGATTTTACACTTAGTTCAAGGGATATTAATGGTTATCTTTGGATTTTTGCCTTTCTTATCCTTTTCAGCAGATATCTATACCTCCTATTTAGAGTTCGATCTCGGACCTCCACCCACCTTATCTCCTAACCCAGAAGTTTTATTTACATTTACCGCACTCGGAGCTTTAGTTGGTACATTTTTATTGTTATCTGCTGTAGCACATTTTCTAATAGCGTACCCCCTAAATAAAAAATATGTTAGAGATCTTAAGAAAGGAATAAATAAAGTACGATGGTTTGAATATGCTCTTTCCAGCTCTGTTATGATTGTACTCATCGCTTTATTCTTTGGGGTTTTAGATTTCTGGTCCTTATTTATGATCTTTATATCAAACGCACTTATGAACATGTTTGGACTTATGATGGAACTCCATAATGTATATACAAGAAAGCTAAAAGAAAAAGTTAGATGGACTGCATATTATCTGGGAGTTGTAGCTGGAGCCGTTCCATGGATAGTGATTACTGCATATTTTATAAATACAGGAGTAAGTGGAGGCGAAATTCCTGCTTTTGTCTATTGGATTTATGGAATTGAATTGTTCTTTTTTAATACATTTGCAATTAACATGATCCTCCAATATAAGGGCGTAGGAAAGTGGAAGGATTATTTATATGGTGAGAGAATGTATATAGTACTTAGTCTTGTCTCTAAAACATTCTTAGCATGGTTGGTGTTCGGAGGAGTTTTCTCTCCAACGGGATAATTAATTTTATTTTTCTTTTTTTTATTTTATAATTTCTCTCCTCTTTGACTTTCATAATGGCTTTTGATACGACCAAGATTCTGGGTAGTTAGTGACATCATCCGAGGGTCATCAATTTCCTTATAGATTTCAAGTGATCGTTCTAAAAGAGAAATAGATTTTTCAAAATCTTGCTTGTATTTATAATAAGCAGAACCTAGATTATTCAGCGCTTGGGCAATTCCTGGTTTTATTTTCAGCTCTTCCATTATATTAAGCGCTTTGGCATAATTTTCTATACACTCATCATGATTACCCATATCTCCTAAAATTCCTCCAATATTCATAAGTTGATTGGCAACTCCGTGTAAATTTTGCTGCGATCTCTCAATAGCAAGCGCTTTTTTATATTCTTCCAGTGCTTTTTGGAAATCCCTCTTTGCCTCATAAATGGACGCTCTATTAGCATAACGTACTCCCAAGTGTGTTTTTTCTCCAATCCTCTCCGCAATTTCGATTGATTGAGTGAAAAATTCATTAGCAGTTTTATAATCTCTTCTTACACGATGAATTAACCCGATATTGTTTAAGCTAGTTGCTTGACCCGATATATCTCCTAATCTTTTTCTAATTTCATATGCCTCATTATACATTTTCATTGCCAATTCAAGCTTTCCGTAATTAAAGTAAATAACACCCATTGAATTAGCTGCGAGGCCTTTAACTTTTAGATTCTGAGTTTTATCAGCGGTTCGGTGAGCTCGTTCCAAATACTTTAATGCCTCATTATAATGTCCCGCAGTTCGATAAATATTTCCGATCGTGTTTAAATTTGAAGCCATATCATCTAAATCTCCTAATAACTCATCTATTTTAAGTGCTTCAGAAGCATTTTTTAAGGCAGGTTCAAGTAGTCCTTGGAAAAAGTATATTCCCGCTAAATTATTATAACATAATGCCTTTCTGAATAGATCTCCCATTTTTTCAGCTATTTCGAGAGCGATATTAATATGCTTTATTGCATTTTGGACATCTCCATTGGTCCTATAAATGACTCCCAGACTATTAAAAATTGAAAATTTTAACAAGTTCGGAGTCTCATCAGAGGTTTGGTTTGATGCGTCAATTATATATTTTAGCGAATTTTTAAGATCCCCCTTATTTCGATAATATTCTCCAATATTGATGAGAACTCCAATTTTTTCATTCTTCTGATCTAATTTATCCGTTAGTTTAAGGGTCTCATTAAATTTTTCCAAAGCATTTTCTAAGTCTCCTTTAGTGAGATATAATAACCCTAATGCATTTGTAAAGAACATCTCATTAATATCATTATTTTCTTGTCTTGCATTTTCTAATCCTGCTAAAGCTGTTCTTTCAGCAGATTGTACTTCACCTAAATCACTATAAATTTCGTGAGCAAGGCGGTATTTGAAAGAATTTGTTGTTTTGAAATAGTGCTCTCTCATGTATTCATTGAAACTAGGAACTTTCTTTGAAAAATCTTCTTTTAATGTCTCGAAATTCTCGTTGAATACCGGAGCTAATCTCTTTTTCACAAAATTAATCGTGTTTGTTCTTACTTTAAATACTTCGATATTATTAAGAGAAGCAAGTTCAAGGAGTATGGTATCTTGTTTTGAGAGGTTTGAAATGGTATTTATTTTTGATATTTCTAAAGGTTTATATTTATATACTTCTTCAGTTTCAAGCTCTTGAGTATGATCAATCCAAATGATTCTTTTAACACTTGTTAATTCTTTTAACATGGGGCTAATATCGAAATCATCGCTACCAGAATATCCCATAACTACAAGATCTCGGTTTTCTATGATGCTATCTACTAATTTTTTTTTAAAAGGTTCAATAGCGAAGGTTTTGCCTTTTTCCTTATCTTTTCCTAGAGCGCTAATAGTAGTTATTAATGAATTCTTAGTGGGCCTCCCTTTAATGCAATCCCATTTTGAACCATGGATTTTAATTATTGGAAATTGTAATCTCACATTTTTCTCATAATCTTCTTTAGTAATGATAATCATGACTTTTTTGTGGTAGGAATGATACATAGGAAACGATGCTAGTTTATTCTTCAATGCCATTTCAAGCAAAAAATCGAAATTGGTTGTTATTATATAATTATATCTCATGATCATATTAGCTAAAAACACATGATTAGCATTCGGTTCTTTAACCTCATCCAAATAATCCAAGAACGTTAGATCTTTATCAAACAAATTTTGGATTTTCTCTACTAAAAATTCATATCTTAAGGACTCTAATTTCGAGAGACTTTCAATTTCATCATCAGGAGCATAATAATTGAATAATTCTTTCACAAACATCCTAGCCGAGGGAACATAAGAAGGAGCATCCATTGAAATTCCGGCACCCACAAGAAAGGAATATGCAACTTTCTCGGTAAATAAGGCATTGATCTCTTTCAAGGTATCTTCTTCGGGTATCTTTAAGATAAATTCTTCAGGATTAATTTCTTTCATTATTATCTCTAAAAATATTTTTTTTTATGAAGAAACGAACACAATGTTAAAAAGTTAATTAATCCCATTATGTTAAGAATATTTCAAAAACATAGTAAATGGAGGTTTTTAGCCCGCTTCTCTAATAAAGGGGGAATATTTGTCACCTTATCCTGAATATAATGAAATAGAAAAAGGATTCTTCTACAAAATTGTATTATTTTTCCTTATGCATATAGGTTTCAATTAATTGTGTTCGAAGATCATGAATTGATTGACTTATACTCACTCTATAGTTCTGGGGATTTAATAGTCTTTTTGAGGCATCTGCTAAATAATTGATGTCTTTTTCCATGGTTTCCCTTGCTTTTCGCCAATCCTTTAGTTCACTTACAATCTTTCCTTCTTTCATTCTCAAGTGGAGTAAGGGTTCAACTTTCGCAGGACTTTTTACCTTATAAAACCTCATTGGATTGGTGGGATCATAGACATATCCTTCTTCTAAACCCTCTTTTTCTCTCAATTCTATTATATCTCCCGTCATGAATCCATCACCATTATAAATCCTATAGACTTGCTTCTTGGATGGAATCGTCATTTTATCCACATTACTTGAAATTTTAATCTTCGGCTCATCATTTATTTCTACCAGTTTATACACACCTCCAAGGGCAGGATCATCGTAACAAGTAGCTAATTTCGTTCCAATGCCCCACATATCAACAGTTCCTTTATTTCTCTGAATTTCGGCAATAATATATTCATCAACATCATTCGATGCAACGACTTTTACATAACCGAGTCCTGCTTTATCTAAGATTTTTCTAACCTCTTGACTGAAATAGGCAAGATCACCTGAATCTATGCGTACACCAACCAATTTTTCTCCCTTATCTTCTAATTCTTTTCCTACTATAACCGCATTCTTGCATCCTTCAATTGTATCATATGTATCGATGAGTAATATACAATTTTTAGGATAAATTTCAGCATAAGCTCGAAATGCTTCCAACTCTGAATTAAATGCCATAATCCATGAATGTGCTTGAGTACCACTTATCTGTATATCAAACAATTTTCCTGCTAAGACATTTGAGGTACCTACACACCCTCCTACCATAGCAGCTTCGCTAGCAGTGATCCCTCCATTTGGACCTTGAGATCTTCTTAAACCAAACTCAAGTATTGGTTGTTTTCCCGAAGTTAACCACATACGGTTCGCTTTCGTGGCGCAAAGTGTCGGGAAGTTAAAACAATTTAAAAGATAAGTTTCAATTAATTGGCACTGGATTAAAGGACCTTCAATTTGAGCAATAGTTTCATTGGGAAATATGACTCTGCCCTCCTCAATTGATTGAATAGATAATTCTGGCTTAAAATGGGATAAATATTCAAAAAACTCATCTGAAAATAAACCTTGTGTTTGGAGATATTTGATTGATCCCTCTGAAAATTTCATATCATGAATATCTCTTATTGCTTTACTTAAACCGTAACAAATCGCATACACACCATTAAATGGAGCTTTTCGAAAGTAGAGGTCAAAAACCGCTTTATCATGAGCGATCCCCTTCTTCAAATAACCATTTGCCATCGTGAGCTCATAAAAATCAGTGAGGAGTGAATAATCATAATTAATTTTAACTCACCTTCTAAAAAATAGATATAATTCTTCCTTACTATTAAATAAGAATGTATAAATTAAAATACGCTAGATTTTGTTATAGTTTTTTCACAGAAGTAACCCTTTTCAAGATTAATCCTAAAAATCTATCTTGATCAACTCCACCATTACATTTTATCTTATCTCCAATATCTATTTTAGATTTATCATACGCATTATCGCTCAATCTAAGTCTCAAACTCTCTAATGAAAGTATTTCCTCCTCCTTGTAATCAGAAGGTTTTTTTAATTGCGGACCCACCTTTACATCTTTAAGATTTATCAAATAGTAAATGCTAATATTTCCCTGAAAATCTGATTCTTTTTTTAATGCTTCTGTAATCTCCCCTTCATATACGGTAACTCGATGATATTTCATTAGTTTATAATTCGGAGAGCTCTCATCTACCATCTTAATCTCAGAACTTTTTTCTCCTGTGGTTGTTGGTAAACTAATTTTTATTGAATTTACTTTCTGCTCAAAATCCTTTGGTAATTTCGTTAAAGTCCAATCAGATAGCTTAAAATAGCCTTGTTTTAACGAGAAAATAAATCCTGTCCAAAAATGGCTACAAAAACCCATATTCTCCCCTATTCTACAATCACAATCCCTTTCTGGGTTATCTATGTTCTTAGGATTAATGGATAAGAAAATTGAACTCTCCCAATTGAATCCTTTGAAGTTAAGTTCGATATCATGGTTTTTTTCATTAACAATTTTAATGGCATCTAACTTCTCTCGATCTTCTCCATTTATCTTCTTTATAGCAAGATCAATAGAACTACCAATAATTTCTAACTCCTTTTGATCAATAAGCTCTTTAATCTCCTCCTCAGCGAGCGAATCAAGGATAAAATCAATTAATTCTGCTTTCTTTAAGCCAGAATATCCCTTTATCGCAAAAGTCTTGCATACTTCTTTCAATTCTGTAACATTCAAGGATTGCAGTAAATAATTTAAGTAGGTTTTATCATCAACCTTTCGTTTCATTATTCCAAAACCTCCATCTTTCTAAATATTATGAAATTCTTCCTTTAGTCTTTTTGTTATTATTTTTTATCCTTCTATTTAATACTATCTTTCCAGTATTTATGAAAGGTTTTTGGCTTTGTTAAATTATAGTTTTCAAAAAGGAATATTTCGATACTGTTTCGACATTAATTTATAAAATATTGGTAAAACAAGAAAAACCGACAATAATCGGTATTGAATATGGGCTAAGATTCCCATTTTTTTACCCTTTTTTGATACTTTTTTCGGTATGAAAAGATTTATATATTCGACTATCCATTATTTGTTTTAACAAATGATTATTTGAACAAAAAAAATATAAACGAAAAAAGGTGTAAAACGAATGAATAAAACCGATCCAGAATACTTAAAGCATTTTGGCGAGATAAAGTTCGCAGAGGAAAAAAGTTTAAGTGCAAGTGACTTTGAGAGCGCGCTAAGACGACATCTAAATAAGAAAGATAAATTGCCTCGTGGACGTTATAAATTCGCTGAGCTTAATAATAGTAGTATTGATGATTTTGAAGAATCATTCAATGAGTATTTTGAGTAAATGTAAGGATTTTTTAATAATTTAACGTATTTTCTATAATTATTTATTATTTTCAAGCTTTATTAATTTAGGGTTACTGATTTTCATCAAGAAAGCTATATGCATATTATTCGTTTTATTTACTACAATTTTTAATACCACTGAACTACGGGAAAGGTAAATTCAGAGTCTGATTTCCATGAAAATTCATTGAAAAAGGATTTAATAAAAAATTACCCAAATAAATTTAACTAAATTTGATAACTCAGTACATTAGTTCAAATTGAGGAGAGCTTTCTCCGACTTCTTATTTTATATTTAAATAATTCTTAATAATAATTCTAATCCTATTTAAATCAGTATAATTAACTGTACCACTGTACTCCGTAATTCTCTCATAGTCGATTGCCCGCATTTGAAAACCCATTACTACTGAATCCCTTTTTAATCCGTTATTTGGATGTTGCTTAATTATATAAGTATGAGGTAGTCGTTTGGCATCCAAATTTGATTGAAATGGTATTATCATTAACATTTCTGCTTCTGAACAATTCGCAACTACTAAGCATGGACGTAATTTTTGAGTTTCATGACCTCTAGTATCTTCAAGTATGCTAGATAAATCTACCCACCATATCTCTCCAGCTTTAATCCTTGCATATCTCTTATCAGTCATCGTACTATTATTTATTCATTGCCAATATTATCCCACATTTTTAATTCTTTTTTGATTTCATCTGTAAGATATTTAGGTTTGAAAAGTAACTTTTTTAATTGATTAATAGCAATAGTTATGGTTGTTTCATTGATATACTTCTTCTCGTGTTTTACTTTTTCAAAAAGTTCGTCATCTAATATATCATTATTATAAATCTTGAAGTGATAAGCAGTAGACACAGCTTCAAGAAAATCTGCTTGATGGGAATTGCTTAATGGATGATTTAAAACTATCTCTCTTAATTTTTCTACAATTTCTGTTTCTTCACTATTTAATTGAACTGGAGTTTCTAATGTTGTTACCAACTCATTATGTTCATAGTAATCAGCAGTTAGTTGAGACGAATAAGGACCATTCCTATATAGACTATATATATAATTCCCTAAGTTTATTCCCATTTTTTCACTTAAGAAAACAATTTTTTGAATTACTAACCTTGTCTGAAAATTTTTCTGTTTTTTTGGGTCTTCAAGTTCCAAATTTAACTGTTTTAGGATAGCTATTACTTTTTGAAAATTAGAATTCACTTCATTCATTTTATTCCCCCCTCATACTTACTAAAATTTTAACCCAATCTAAGATATTATTTAATTCACTTTCACCACTATTAGTTATGAGATATATATGCATTTTCTTCTGATCAAGTTGAATTTGTACTTTTTTAATATATCCAACTCCCTCTAGAAAATCAAGATTCGATTTTAATTTACCATCTGATATATCTAAAACAGCCTTTAACTCTCTGAATTGAAGCCCATCCCTATTGAAGTTCATTAGTGATAATAAAATGCACCTTGTTAACGATATGGCTTTTGAATTAATTTTTTTTGAGTTTTCTACAAGATCTTTTATAAAATTTTCTTGTTCAACATTCATTTCTTCCATATAATAATTAAATATTTAAATATTTAAACTCTGTGTTTTACTTCAAAAAAAAAAGTAAAATACAAAGTTATAAATATAAAGTTATAATCACGAAATGTAACGATTTAAACGTGATTTTATCATGGAAAAACATTATCAATCTTTTTTTGGCAATAAATGTGCATTAATTATAAACTCAAATTACGAAACTGGAGATTTTTATCTTAATTTTATTCAGGAGATAAATAAAAATTGGGAAACTTATAAAGAAGGCTTGAATATTAAATTAAATCCTAAGGAAATTTGTGATATCAACGAGGTTTTAGAAGCTGGAAAAGGAAACACGAAAATAATTCATAAGTATCAAGAACAAAAAAAGGATTTTTGGATAGGTTTCGAAAAGAAACAAACAGATTTGGTTTTTTCTGTAAAAGGGAGAAATGAAGTTCGATCACACCAGAAATCTTTTTTTGAGGAGAATTCCGTTTACTTAAGAATCTCTTAAAACATATTGAAGGAGAATTTATCGAATTTACAACTAAATATATAATTACTCAAAAATGACACAAAAATGACGTCTATTAAACTTGATGAGAAACAATTTAAATCATTTCTTAATAAATTAAGTCAGATAAAT
>Ga0307433_1000437_pt1 | contig 33142 bp, 32 predicted proteins | sample SalMarWE160210MG_FD_202166 | JGI IMG/M metagenome (GOLD analysis project Ga0307433, IMG submission 202166) | Salt marsh sediment microbial communities from the Plum Island Ecosystem LTER, Massachusetts, United States - WE1603-210 | ecosystem: Environmental > Aquatic > Marine > Intertidal zone >... | reverse complement strand
TCCAATCATCTAAATCAACAGTAGGGTTATTATCTTCACAGTAAATATAAATTCCTAAAACAACACAAAACTCATTATGTTCCGGATCTTTTGCAAGAACATTGTTTAAAGCATTTATGATCGCTTGATTTCCATATTCTCCTATCAAACCTTCAATAGAATATAAAGTAGGAGGGCCTTCACTACCGAGTAGACGCGTTTGATTAAATGCAATCCGATAGGTATTCAATTCTCCTACCTCAAGAGGTACCGAACCAATATTAATACCACTTATTTCAACATAAAATTGGGCGAAATCATATTTTTCAAATTGGATTACTGAATCCTCTGGAGTATCAACACTCGCATCAACAGTACCATTGATAGTTGCACTAAAGTCTACAGAAGTAATAATATAGTCAGACATATCTACATTTAAGCTCACATTTGTTTTCCAATGAATCTCAGGAGTATTTTTGGGTTGACCACCTTTATCTGCTTCCCTCCATAGATGAGTACACCATGCACCATCACTATCAACTCCATAATATGGACCAAGAACATCTGACCTCTGAGGCAAAAGAACTAAATCAGATTTATTGAATGCTACCCAATCTGATGTTGTTTCACTATTTAATAGAACTTGCTTTTCATAAGATTCACCGATAATTTTAAAATTCGCCTGATTGGGAGTAAATGAGGTTGCAGCATCAGAGGAATCACCATCGATAGTGTAATACCACGGTGCAAGTGTTCCCGTTAATGTTGGATTCTTAACCCATAAGACATTAGAATATTGTTCCGTTCTTGAACTTTGAATATATTCTAACTCATTTATTTTATTGCCATTTAGATTCTTTAAATTTAAATATATATAGCTGCTAAAAACTAGACTTACTACTATTGCCGAAACTGCCAATAATGCAATTTTTTTAATTTTTAGATGTAAGTTGAACACCTCATATTTTTAATACTTAATATTTCTTTTTCTTGGATTATTTTAATATGATAAGTTACTTAAGGAAATACTGATATAAAAAACAAATACTTAAAATAAATAGGATTCGGGATCATAAAGAAAATTATTCATATTAAATTTTAAAATGCAATTATTATTTTTAGAATTCTTATAATTTGAAGATTCTCGATTATTCAAATTGGATAAGTTTAATTTTATATGTTACTTAAGAAATAAATATATATAATTAAATTTACTAAATTAATTTAAAACTTTTATAGAGGCACGAAAAAGATGATTCAAGCGATATTGAGCTTTCAATTTAAATTGAATCAAAATGAGGATACTGGAGATATTAATCCAGAATTCAGCCCTATTCAACTGGTTTTTCAAAATGATCAATTTAAAGAAGAAAATTATTACGAACTCATCCAAGTTAATGATATATTCTCAACTTTTTATTCTCATACTACTGGTATCACTGGGATGAAATATGGTTATAGTAACTTTTACGAGGGGAGATTAAAAGAGACACCATATCAAATAGTTTCCTATTTCAAACAGCTAGCTGATGGTACTCAATATCTTGCTATTTCAATCTATGAATTAGACGATGATATTGAATTATTCGAAGATTTAACGAAAGATATGGCAAAGCGATTAGATACAATATTTGAAAAACTTACAAAAGCAGTTAATACACGACAATTGGATTTAATTTCTAATGTAAATATTAGATTGATGAATGAGTTAAAATATACAATTTTTCAAGTAGAACGTTTAAGTCAATTAGACAAATTGCAAAAAGTCGCTCTAATTTACAATAGCGATGAACGGATGAAAATTTTAGAGACATTAAGGGAAAATCCAATTTCTAAGAGTGATATGAAAAAAATTGTCGAAAAAATGAAACCTACGGCTAATATAGATATCTTATTACGACCCTTCTTAGAATTAAACTTGATCCGCCGGGATTGGATTAAAGGCGAAAAAGATAAAAAAACAGGAATAATTAAAAATCAAGGGGAATATTTATTCTTGGTAAAAGACATCCTTTTTTCAAGAGTACCTAATGAAAATTTGTTAAAACATTTTAAAGATACAAATAATGAGCTCCTTCCTATATTTACTCAAAAATCTGTCGATTATTTTGCTGAATATGATCCATACAAACAAAGCTATGAGGAAATGAAAAAATTGGCCGCTATTCTTCTGAATCCAGACGTCTACGATTTTTTTGTTTTGATGAGATCCAATCATTATCCATTAGATAAAATCCCAAAAATCTTTTCAGAGTTCGCAGTGACCGAAATTCTTCTAGATAATCTAAAAAAGTTGAATATTATTACCGAGATTAAGGATCAGAATAAACGTAGTTGGATTTTATTGTTAACAGATATTAGGCCTTTAACCATTTTTCCCGAATATTTACTTCCAAAAATCCGAGAAGCTTACAGAAAAGAAGATGAGGTAGGTAAAATTACCTATGAAGTAGCTAAAAAAGCTTTAAACCTATTGGAAGTCACATATCCCGAAAAGGTTACCTTTTAAATTAGATAAAAAAGAAAAGAGAGGAATCTAGCAAATGTATTTATTTAAAGATAAAGATGAAGTGGAAATAAAATATTCTTGTAAGATTTGTTTAAAAGATATTCCCTTTAGAATAAGTAAAAAAGAATACATGGAAGTTACTAAATTTCCCATCAAAAAAGAATCTGTTCATGGAGACCCTGAACATAAATTAATTGTATATTTCAATCAATACTTAGAAGTGGAAAACTTTGAGATAAAGCACACTGTAAAACGAGAAGAAGTGTCTTATTCTGAAGAATTAACAAAACAAGTTTTAAGTGAGCTTGATTTAACGGATAAGGAAATAGAATTATACTTTAGGACTACTGGGAGAGAAGCAGTTTCAGTGGGCGAAATGGCTCTATTAATTAATGAACCTAAGGCTGTGTGTCAAAAAATTGCTGAGAAGTTTATCGAAAAAGGGTTATTTAAAGAGATCGTCGGAGCTCAACCTCATTACACGGCTCTACCACCTTATGCGGCTTTAGTAAGTCAATTAAGGAAATTCCGAACTTATATTTCCGAAATAAAACATAGCATTCCCTAATAATTAAACCAATCTTTCGCAAAACTGGAAAGTAAAACGGGAAAACAAGAAGTAGCAGTAAAACCTAAAGAGTCTGGTAAATTGATGAAAGAATTAAAAGATAATATGATGACTCAAATTCAATCCCAAAAAAAAGAATTTGATGAAACATTAGCTGTTATGGATCAAATTCGAGGAATCACAAAAGATATTTCTAATTTAGAAGGCTATACCGATGAGATTATTAGTAGTCCTCAGATAGGCAATCTTTCTTCAAAATTTGACCAGATCAATAAAAAAACCTCACAAATCATCAAAGACCAAGTTTCGGATTTAAAAAATGAATTCGACAACATTAAGACGACGGTTTCTGGTAATTTACAAAAACTACGATTAGGAGTTATACAACAAACAGTAGACCAAGTCATTGAAAAAGTGGTTAATGCCCGTTTAAAAGATATAACTGATTCAATTAATGTTCAATTGAGTGTCAACCAGATGGCTTTTAGTGATGAGTTAAAAAAAACCTCAACTGGATTGAACACTGAAATAATCTCAAAATTGAAGGATTCATTACAAAGTACTCTGAAAAATATAAATGGTCTAGCTTCAAAAGCAGAAGAGGATAAAGAAAAAATCTATTCAGATATCGCAGAGAATTTTAATAAAGCAGTTCAAATGGCAGAAGAAAAAATAGAAGGAATCTCTGGAAGTGCATTTGAAGGTCTCGGTGATTTAAAGGATACGTTCTCTAATCAAATTGTTAAAACTCTTGATGACACTTTGGATGATATCCTTAATAAATTAGAAACGTCTGAGAAAGTCACCAATGAATTCTGGGATCAAGCAAGAACGGGACGTGGATTTACCATGAAAGATATTTGGTTTATTCGATCCCCCGAGAGTGCTAAAGCTCATATAAATGAAGAAATATCAAAAGCTAAAATGAGGGTTTTGATTGTGACTCCTCAACTCACGGATATTGATATTGATGCTATTAAAAGTCGACCTTCTCATGTTAATTTCAGAGTAGCCACAAATTTTAATCTTGCGGATCCAGAACATGCTGCTATAATTGAACAATTTGACAAAATGGATAACGTTGATTACCGACAACGAGGATTGCAAAATTTATGGGGTATTAACAAAGACTATGAGGAGGTGGTTATCTGTGTTTTATCGAAAACTGAAATTAAAGGCGATACAATTACAGAAATCGCTGGTATTGGAAGTATAATAGAAGAACATATTAAGATATTTGTTCCAATACTTGAAGAAGCCTGGATGTCTGCAAGAAAGGAGGTTCTACACGGTATTAAACAAGAAGTTCTTCAAAAAACTACACCCGAAACACCTAAACCTGCTCGAGTACTTCCTAAACCTCAAGTGGAAATTCCAAAACCCACTGAAGAAGAACCTGTAAGGAAATTAGAAGAACCTCTACCGGCACAAGCCCCTTCCCCAGAAGCAAAAGCTCTTCTTAAAAAGCAATTTGATTTAATATTTGATGGATTAGAAACCTTAACAGGATTGGAGATTTCTAAAACACTTGAAAAATTTCAGAATGAATATATTAAGAAGCAAGGATACAATAGCGTATTAAAAAGTATTCATAATACCAGCTCCGATCTCCGCAGCAAAACATATGTTCTTAGTCAATCAGAACGGGATGATATTAAAATGAAAATGAAATTTTGGCTTCAAAAACTCGGTTTATGAAACCTCCTACAAAATAAAATACTTATTATTTTAGACTTTATTTTTCTTTTTATGGTACAAGAATTAATCACGCTCAATTCGGGAAAGATTTACGATTATCTCTATCATATTGATGTTAGAGCGTATGGGAAACCAAGAATGCTATCTATTTATCTTGGTCAATTTGATGATGGAAGTATATTACTTGATTGTGGATCATCGTTAGATATAAAAAAAGTATTAAGGTATGTTAAAAAGAATAATATTCCCTTATCATCATTTAAATACCTTATTACATCTCATCATCATTTTGATCATTGTGGTGGGATGTATCTTCTCTATAAAAAGCTAAAGAAGCATAATCCTAATGTGAAGATCTTAACTAATAGGGTGACTATGGACTTACTCAATAATTATGAAGAACATTTAAAGAGAGCTAAGCGAACATATGGTGATTTAATTGGTACAATGGAATCTATAGAGGAAAAAGCATTTAAGATTATAAAACCAAGTATGATTTTCAGTTCTGATCCTAATAATCTCGAAATACTTGATATTTTTCAAAAAAATAATGATGAAATTAAATTAGGAATACTACATACTCCGGGGCATACTCCCGATCATCAAAGTGCTTTCTTAATAAGAGGCAATCAAATGGAGTTTATCTTTCTCGGTGAAGCAGTAGGAACTATATATCATTCTTCAAAATTAGTTACAATGCCTACCTCTATGCCAACATACTTTAATTATAATGATTTTATGGAAACCTTGACCAATCTTAAGAAACTTAATCCTTTAAAAGCGGGCTTTGGGCACTTTGGTGTTATTAACGGGAAAGAAAATGTGAAGCAAATCTTGATGGAACATGAGACTTTTCTTGAGAAATTTAGAGCCAAAATTATGCAAGCTTATAAAGAGAAACCCGAAACAAAATATGTTCTTAAAAAATTATTCCCAATATTAACTCCAAGAACAGATTTAAATATTAAGGAAAATCCGGTATTCAATGGGATAGCACTGGGGATCGTATATGGTATGATGATGGACTTAGGATACAGGAAAGGATAAATTTCAAAATCTCTCTATATTCATAAAAATTATTATTAAAAAGAGTGTTATATATAATTTAAAATGGATATTGTTCTTCTATCTATATAATGACTGCTTCCACTGAAAAATTCGATGTTTGTATTGTAGGTGCAAGTATTGCGGGGAATTATTTATGCTATTTACTATCTAAAACAAACCTAAAAGTCGTAATAATAGAAGAACATAAGGAAGTAGGCTTACCGTTTCAATGTGCTGGTATTATATCCCAAAAAATTACACAATTAATCGAGCTTCCTGAAAATATCATTAAAAATCGAGTTAATGTTGCAAAAATCGTCTCACCATCAGGAGCAGCAATTAAATTAACTGGTAATGAACGTCCCTATATTATTGATAGAGTTTTACTTGATAAACATTTTTATAATCTGGCTAAAATTAATGAAAATAATATGTTTTATTTAGGGGAAAAAGTGAAATCATTCGAATATTGTGGACAAGGACAAGAGAAAATAATTAATGTCACTACTTCCAAGCGAGTATTGAAAGTTAAACTCCTTATCGGATGTGATGGACCTCTTTCTCTAATAGGTAACTCTTTGAAAGTTAAAAATAAAGTTTTATATGCTACCCAAATTCGAATTAAAGCTCAATTTAATGAGAATGAAGCGGTTTTAGCCTTTAATCCACAATGGAAAGAGTTGTTTGGGTGGATCGTCCCTGAAGGTCAAAATATTTTTAGAATTGGTATTGCCGCTTCGCATAATATTAAGCAGAATTTCGATAAATTCTTAAAAATGTTAAATATTAATTACGAGGATAAAATAGACCAGCAAGGGGGACTTATTCCATATGGTATGATGAATAAATGTACCTTTAATAACATCTTATTGCTTGGTGATGCTGCAGGACAAGTAAAGGCAACAACAGGTGGAGGAATCATAATGCTAATTACCGCAGCGAAGATAGCATCTGAATGTATTCGAAAATGTTTTATATATGATAACTATACAAAAAAATTTCTCAAAAAGCATTACGAAAAACCGTGCAGAGCATCAATAGGAAAAGAATTAAAAATTCACTACCTTATCAGAAAATTATTAGAATCATTTAATAAGGACGATTTTGACACTTTCTTTAAAGTTATAAAAATGCATAAAATTGAGCAAATTATCTCTCTTTACGGAGATATGGATTTCCCAAGAGAACTAGCTTTTAAAATTATAAAGAGTTCCCTATTTGTAAAGTTTCTTTTCAAGTTTTTACTTCGAAAACCAATTCTCCTTTTAAAAATGCTGTTTATTTTAATCTTATCGTAAATTTGTTTTTGTACAATTTTGTAATCAAATTCTCTGAATGTTTATAACTTCTTATAGCAAGGTATATTGTAATAAATTACTTTTATAATTTTTAGGGTAATTTGAAAATGGAATGTAGAGAAAGGGTGTTAACCGCAATTAATAAAGAGGAACCAGATAGAGTTCCTTGTCATACTATATTAATTGACGCCAATAACGTAGATGAAATTTTAGGAAAACCAGAGCTTTCCGATTTCGGTTTGTTAGCACAAATAAAGAGTGAAAATCCTGAAAATTGGAGAGAAGAGATAAGTAACTTAATTGAAAGTGTTGAGACCTCTGTATTTTCGCGGTGTGTAGAAGCAGCAGCAGCAATCGGGCTTGATGCGATGCAGGTAGGAATTATACCACTTCGTTTCGTTGAAATTCCGAATGATAATAGGGATTTAATGAAGGATATCTTTGGAAGAATTTGGGAAGCTCGCGACAATGAGGGAAACTTTAATCCCTATTACCTTTATGGAACAACTAATTCTGTTGAAAAATGGAAGGACGTCAAGAACTATTTAGAGGGTCCAGCAGTGGAGAAATATAAACCGTTTGTAAAGAAATTTTATCGGCGCATTAATAAGAAGCATAAAAATAAAATATTTGTGTTAGTAACCAACGATTTAGCAGGTGTATTCGAAAGTGCTTCCCAAGGGTTAGGAATGAGTTATTATGCGAAAATGTTGCATAAAAATCCTAAATTTATTAAAGAAGTACATGATACAATTGCACAATTCACAGCTGAACTCTATAAAAGCTATATGGAAGTTGGAGCAGAAGTTTTTATAGAATCGGGAGACTTAGCTTACAAGACGGGTCCAATGATGAGTCCTAAAAAATTTTATGAAGTGTTGTTACCTGCTTATAAAACTATTACAGATACGGTTCACGAAGGCGGTGGCAAAATAGTCCTTCATACAGATGGACATGTGACTCCCCTCCTAGATTTTGTCATTGATTGTGGTTTCGATGGGCTTCAATCCTTAGAGCCAACCGCGGGCGTTGATTTAGCAGAGGTGAAGAAAAAAACTGCCGGGAAGTTATGTTTAATGGGTAATATTGATGTCGCTCATACTCTTACTTATGGGACTAAAGAAGAAGTCTATGATGCGGTAAAATATGCTATTAAAACTGCTGGACCCGGAGGAGGATTTATAGTGAGCGCAGCAAACATGCATCCTGCCGTGAAAGTTCCTAACCTTCGCTGGATGGTTGAGGCAACAAAAAAATTTGGAGAGTATCCCCTTAATTTATAAATTCTTTTTTTTAGAATTAAATAATTCTTAGTAATTAGTATTATCTTTTATCTCTTAGTTTTCCTCCCCTAAGGTGGTAGCATTGAGAAGAAGGCTATTTGGTTGAATATAATATACCAAATAATCATAAAAATAATAACTATACCTGATGAAATAGCTCCAAAACCTTTTACGCCTCTTGGAATTCCTAAATCTTCACTTTTACGTTGAACAATAGCTCGAATCCCTGCAACTAAATAGATCACTGTTAAAATTAGCGAAATGAACCATAAAAATAATATAAATAATGTTAATGTATATATTGGTTGGCCCTCCCATATAATTGAATTAATCCATTGCCAATAAGTAACAATTAAGTAGGTAGGGATTGATCCATAAATCGCAGCAGTAATAAAAGATACAACACTCCATAAAAATCCTTTAGTTGGTGACATATAACTCGAACCTTTTTTTATGAAATTATATTTCTTTTACTTTCTAATCTTATTAATTATATTTACAATAATTTATAAGATTTTTATCTATAAGATTGATACCTTCTGATCAAAAAATAGAGAAAAAAAAAAGATTTAATGTCTAAAGAATTGTAGTAAAAATGCTAAACCAGTTTGAGGTTGTGATACTGTTACTATCATAAATGTTGTTATAATGGCATTAATTATCGCTCCTGTAATGATATTTCCTGTCTTTTTATAAGTAATTACAGATACTGAAGAATATAGACTAAATGAAACTAAAGCTACTGGCGTAAAGACTCCAAAGTAAAAGAAACTTCTTGTAACAACACCTATTATTAGAAGATATATGAACAAGTACAGAAAGGGAAGGAGAAAACCTATAAGTACAACTTTTAAAGTATCGATGAGAGAATCTCTAAATTTGTTTTGAATTATCACTTGCATTAAAAGGGAATAAATTATATTTATGAAAAAAAGTATAATGAAATAGATAGGAATTGTCCATATTTTATCAACTGAAGGAAGTAGTGCAAAATAGTTCAATCCTACTGATAAGTAACAAATGAAGTACAATATAGTTGCTAATACTGCGCTTAAAGCTAACCTTTTTAAAAATACAATTTTTCCCTTAAAAATATTCGTCACCATTTTTACAAAAGACATTTTAATTCTTTTTCCAGTTCTCCAAAGCAAAATAATTATTCCAAAAGTCTGTCCAAATAACAAAGTAACAACAAAACCTGCGATAGCTAAAGGTAGAACTAGTAAAATGGGTAAGAAAATTAAAATTCCTGGAATAGCAAGTAATAGTGAATATAATATAGCTTTAATTGATATGCTTTTAATTGAGATTTCGGGGGTCTCAATTTTGTAAATTTGCAATTTAGTTTCTCTCTTTCTTTCTTCCTTTGATAAAAGTATTAGTTTAGAAAAGGGTTCGATGATTAAGAAGAAAAATCCAATGCCTCCAAACACTTGAATTAATAAAATAATTGCTCTAATATTGACATAAAAGTTCTCATCAAATACATCGATATCAAATGAATTTATTGCCCAATTTCGTGCTTCACGTATAAAATCTTGATCCCAGGCAAGTATCAAATGATTACTATTATCATCTAAATAAATCATTGTTGCATTATGTTGTTGGAATGAGCCATATATTTTGTTTACATCTAAATTTGAAACAGGAATGTCAACTCTGATTGCGACACTCTCTTTTAAATCAGATAACTCAACAGCTTCATCAAAAAAAGCTTGAATCATAAGAACATCCAATGGATTTGTTGAATTACCCTTTCTAAGAGCGGAATATAATGAAGTACCTATTCCAATAAAGCAGATGAAAGAAGTGTCGTTTTGTATTATACTTTGTCCTAAACCTCCCATGCTATATCCAATATATCCTAATGAATTCATGTCGATGTCACCGCGAGAATTTAGATATTCTTTAATAGCGAGAATATCTTTGTACATACCCTCACTATCTCCAGTTGAGCTTTGACCAAAATTTCTAAAATCAAATGGAACCGCAACAAAACCTGCTGTTGCTAACTCTATAGCATAGCCTTTTAATATTTCTTTATTTGCCATAAATCCATGTCCAATTATGAATGCTGGTTTGTTTAATCCATCATCATTTGGTTCAAAAACATTAAATGCAATAGTTACACCATCAGTAGTTGTGGTTGTTTGATAATAAGTACTCTTAATACTAGTTGGAGTAATGAAAATAAAGATTGTACCGACAAGAAATATCCCAAAAAATATACAGAATAATGAAATTCTTCTTTTTGAAAGATCAAGTTTATTCATAATTTATTATTTAGACCTTATTCTATTTAAAATAACTAGTACATCTTCGAGGGGACTTTCTAAATTCATAAAAAAAAATTTATTATGAATAAAAAATTTAAGATTTTGATTTAAAACTATTTAGATTAGAACCATCAAGAGTGAACTTAAAATGAGTGACGAATTAGCAAATCCTGCCCCATTAGGACTTATGGGATTTGGGATGACCACTGTTTTATTAAATCTTCATAATGCAGGTTTATACGTTCTTGGTCCGATGATCTTAAGCATGGGTATATTCTATGGGGGTTTAGCCCAAATTATTGCGGGAATCATGGAATATAAGAAAGGCAATACTTTTGGGGCAACAGCTTTCACATCCTACGGATTGTTTTGGTTAACATTAGTTTTTCTAAATATTTTGCCTAGCAGCGGTATATGGCCCTCAACAGAAGGAACTATAGCATTTGGCTCATATCTATTAATGTGGGGTATATTTACTTTGCTTATGTTTTTTGGATCATTGAAAAGTAATAGAGCTTTACAAGTGGTTTTTCTGACTTTAGCGATTCTATTTTTCCTACTTGCAATTGGGAATTATACAGGAATTTCAATAATTATAACTATAGCGGGATTTGAAGGAATATTTTGTGGGTCAAGTGCTATTTATTTAGCAATTGCAGAAGTCTTAAATGAAGCTTATGGCAGGATAATCTTACCAATTGGCAGTAAATAGTAATTTTAGAGTATAAAATAAGAATTTTTTTTTATTTATTTTTTTGTCATAGCTGGATTTAAGATAAAACTTTCTAATAATCGAATCGTGTTAGATATATCCTCTAATTTAAGGAGAGATGTCGGAGAATGTATGTAACGACATGGAACAGATACTACAGTGCTCGGTACACCTTCACGGGTTACTTGGATTTTCCCTGCATCAGTTAACCCATACATCGGTTTTTTAATTTGAAATGGAATTTTTTCTAATTTTGCATTATCTATAAGTCGTTTGTTTACATATGGAGAGCATATAATTGATTTATCGGCAACAGTAATAGCAGGACCTTTTCCAATATAGGCGGGGATTTTAGCAGGCTTAATATCAGGAACATCCGCTGCAGTTGTGTTTTCTACGGCTATTGCCATTGTAGGATCTAATTTAAATGCTCCTGTCACTGTTCCAATTCTCCCAAATTCCTCTTGTACTGCGAAATTGAATAGTATTGTATCACCTATTTTATCATTATTTTGTAATTGCATCATTAAGTGTAGAAGTACATTACATCCAGTTCTATCATCAAAAGCTTTGCCCCGAACCATATTATTTGGGAATTCCATAAAAGGGGAGAGTAGCGTACCTACTGATCCAACATCTACTAATGTTTTATTGACTTCCTCTTTCGAATTCATTCCAATATCGATATACATTTCATCAATATCAACATTTTTCTTACGTTCACTTATGGTAGTTAAATGAGGTGGTTTAGATCCTATGATGCCATGATAAATTTTACCCGAGTCTGCTTTTATTACCACTGATTGCCCCAACAAGATACGTGTGTCCCAACCACCCACAGGAACAAATCTTATGAAACCTCTCTGGTCTATATGTGAAACCATAAAGCCTATTTCATCCATATGAGCATCAAATAATATTCTATTTTTTTTCTCAGTTCCGTTTCGAATAGCCAAGATGTTTCCCAGTGGATCCTTCCAAGCTTTATCTGCTAAACCTTCTATTTCGATTTTATTCAAAATAAAATTACTTACATCCTCTTCATATCCCGAGACTCCAATTAGGTCTGATAACTCCTTTTGAAGTGTTTTTACACTTTCAAGATTCATATAGTATCCTTCCTCTTATCCATTAACGATTGTTTTTTCTATATTTTTATATAAGTTTAAAATATTAAAAATATCTTAATAGATTTATTCTAATTAAAACAAAAGGTTTTTTTTAGTAAGGAGTAAAAATGTTTAGTACAATTTATCTAATAAGTTCTTCAGTTTTTGGTATATTGATGGTGATATTATATTTAATTAAGTATAAAGGGACTTCCATTAAAGTATGGAAACCAATAGTGGCTTGGATTCGTGCTTTTATTTATTTTTCTTTATGTAATATTATTATTGCAATATCTGGGACATTAGCTAAATCAATCAATCAACCGTTATTTAGCTCAGATCAAATCACTAATCCATACTGGCTTTTTTATCTTAGCATCTGTTTTGTATATATTTTTTTTACTTACTGGATCCTATGGTCTCGTATGACGCTTACTTTCGATCGTAAATATTATTTACTAATAGAAATCATTTTTGGAATGATATGGGGTTTCAGTACGGGAGGTCTACTTCTCTCCTTTTACCATCTTTGGAGTTTAACGGGGTTAGCAAGTTGGATAAGATATATTCTTACATATATTTCAATAGGAGTTTGGCAGTACTTTGCTCATGATTATTTTTGGGATGTATATGTAAGTCCTGAACATGATACACCAAGATCAATAATAATAAAAACATATGTGTGTCATATACCAAATGTAGCGCTTACATTAGGATTTCTAACCATCTGGAATAATTATGCAATATACATCGTATTTAATATCTTCGCCTTAGTTGCAACAACTATCTTTCAAAAATTTCCTGCTCCCTGGGTTAAAGGTTCTTTTCATGCCCCAATGGTTAAATCAGGAATCTTTAGATTTTTTCGAGGAACTGGTTTTATAAAAGAGACTCAGAGTTCATAATTTGCTAATCTTAGTAACTATAAATAGAAACTACTAATAAAATAAGAAATTAAGATTAAAAATTAACAATAAACAAAAAAAGGAGTTATTTCCTTCTCTTTTTTAATTCGTTAATTGCTTTTTCTGCTAATATTAACGCATCTGTATAACGTGATTTATGCTTTTGAACTTCAGCTTCCAGTTCTATGGTTTTATTTTGTAAATCCAATATTAATTCACTTGATTCTTCATTGGATTGAGGCATAAACTCAGAATTTTCAATATTCTCTTTAAGATAATTATACTTTTCCTTCCATACCTTGAGTTCAGTTTGGAGATCCTCTATGTGATCATCTGAGGTGATATCTTCCATAGACAATGGCGCTCCTCCTTCACTTTCTATACCAACGAGTCGTTCTTTTAACATGCCTATTTCTTCTTCCAATTCTCGAATTTTGATCCTTAGTTCTGCAATTTCATCCAAATATTCAGCAGAAGTCCTGGGCGCTGTAATTTCCTCAAAAATGGTCTTTCCCGTTTCTAGTTCATTTGCAGATTTATCTCCCAATATTCTCTGTTTCCTTTTCTGTAGTTCTTCAATGGTTTGTTGTGGCAGAAAATCAAGTGGATTGAATCCAATGCCGCCATGTTGAGTCTTTCGTTTCCGAATTTTTACAAATAATGGGATTCCCTTTACTGCTTCTCCACCTATGATACATTCTCCCTTATCTAATCCCGAAATATCTTTTTTATTATCTCGGCTTAAATCTTCCGCACTTGAAATTGTGGCATCAATATCACGTATATCTGTAAGATTATGGATAACCCAGGAGCCTGCTTGCGCTCGAATCGTTGTATCTAGTAATTGGGGTCTCTGAGTACCAATCACAATGTTCGCACCAAATTTTCGACCTTCTTGAGAGAATAATTTAACAACTTCACAAGTTTCCGTTCGTTTTTTACCAGCAAATAGGTGAGCCTCATCTAAGAATAAATAAAATGGTGGGATTCTTCTTCCAGTACTCGCTTGATATAATTTCTTAAGTAATTTGCCGGCAATCATTTCTTGAACGTTTAAATCCATCCCTCTCATATTCACAATAGTACATAAATTTGGAGCAACCAGATCTTTCGCATCTAATGAAAATAAGTATTCAACATCGATATCTCCCCCTTTATTGATCTTCAAATCAGCAAACTCGATGATTTTATCAACAAATTCGCTTTTATTATCCGCTGAATCACTTGCTCCTTCAGCAGCTACTTTCAATGAACCATATTCTCCATGACGGTCTATGATGACTACAGGAATTCCTTTTTTCATAAATTCCTCACATAAAACGCCCATTGTATACGATTTCCCTGACCCACTCTTTCCTGTAATGAATATCCTTCCGAAATTTTTTATAAGCAAGAATACATCAAATGGATATCCAATCAATTTACCTAAAGATACAGACTCTTCAGGAGCATTGTGTATTCCTAAAAGCTTTTCTATTTGTTCTCCAGTTGCTTTATAGACTTCTGATCCAACCTCAAATGGTCTTTTTGGTCTTTCTCCAAGAACAACTAAGTTTGCCACGATTCCTGATGAATCACTAAACATATCACTGATACTAAGCATATAATGATCTCTTTCTCCATCCTCTTTTTTTTCTCCATAGATTGTTAAGTATGTGCTCCTTATAACACTTGGATCAGCGATCTGCATGGTCACTTCATATGCAGTGGTCTTTCCTATTAATCTACCTACGGGATTATTATCTTTTCCTTGGGAATCACTTTTTTTCTCATCTGACATTAGTTTTCACAAATAATCGGTTTTTTTAGTATTATATGCAAATACACATATATTAATCTTAAACTATTGTTATCAATTAAAAAAGCATATATAAACTTTCATAAATCCAATATTTATTCTTCTCAATAAACAATGGGCGGCTTAACTCATGATTAGAACTCTAAATGATTTAGGGAGTACTTGATTATATAAAAAATGTGAAAATAATAACCAAGAAAAAAAATAAATTTTGCTTTTTTAATACCATTTATCCCATCATTACTAATTTGTAGTCTTACCAGTTTTTTTCCAATTCCTCTCCCATGAATTTTCGGATGTTATCAATTGCCCATAAAACATACTTATAACACTTTTTCCCCCATGTTCCATCTTCAATGTATTTCATCAATGTATTGATGCCTTGACTGAAATCATACCCAGATAAATCGGGACAGTAAACTGATCCAAATTCCTTCTCGAATTCTTTCGCAAATTGTGCTGATTTCATATAAGCAACCGGAACTAAATCGTTCGACATTTTTTTTCTTCCTTTTCCTCCTAAAATTACCCCAACCGCAGCACATCCTCCAACTACTGCTCCACAGGGACAAGATTGCCCCTTTTCCGACTTAAATCCCCCCAATCCCCCCGATAAGGGAATCATAATGTTATTGATTAATCCATCTTGGATTCCAAGTACATTTAAAATGCCTGTTAATGTTGCTTCCGCACATCCTCCTTCAGCAGGATTTATTTTAGGGAATATCTCTTCAAATTGCTTTAGTGCTTCATCAAATTTTGCGTTAATCTCTCCCTTCATTGCCTTTTTTTCCATAAAATTTTTCCACCTTTTTTATAAATAAATCATATATATTTACATATGATAAACAATATATTTCTTTATCATTTTGATGGGTTTATAGGACTCTTTTGCTCTTCTTAGCCTTTCTATCCCTAAGTCTTGCTCCCGATTAACATAAATCGCATCAATACAACAACTTTTTAAAAAGAAATTATTGACTGCTTGATACGCTCCCTCATATTCTGCATGTGCTTTCTCAATATGTATCACTAAAGTGTTTTCATTCAACATTTCACCAAATGTATAAGCCGCACATTTATCGTCCACACATAGTAATCCACCGCTAAAGCCTAATATGGTAAAATTATTCAATGCCTCATATATGGCTTCTTGTTCTGCTTCTAAACTCTCATCTTCAGTACAAGCTCTAATGACACACCATTCTAATTGGAGCTCTTTACATTTCTCAATAAAATCTTCTGTTAATACTCGGAAATCATACTCATAATTGTTTAAGAACTTTTCTAACCATCTTCTATTTTGCCTGTACTTGTTTCCCGCTAAATTAAGAATCTCATCTTTGTTATACACATAATCCCCATTATTTCTATCTTCAATGCAAACTAGATTTAAAGTATTAAATTTCTCGTGTTTGGTTAATTTTTCGCAGATATTCTCTGGAACCCTATGAATCTCTATATTTCCAATGTTTTCAAATAATTCAATAATAATTCTATCAGGATGAGGACCAATCGGAGGAAAAAAGTATATATAATCTTGAGTATCAGAATTAATCGGTTGCTTTCTTTTCTTCAAATAATCCTTAGAAAATAAGATTATATGATCTTTATATTCAAAAAATAAAAAATTATAATAATTTCTCCACATGAAGAGATTCGTGAACGTAAATTCTGAACTTTCTGGAGGATATTTGCTGAAATATTCATCAAATTGACTTTTATCCGTTAATTCAATAGGTTTACCTAAGCTAAGATTCATGGTTTATTTATTATTTAAAGAACTTTAAAAGGATTGTTATTTTATTCAATTAATTTTTATAAAATTTTATGAGTTTAATATGGATATCTGGTTAATCTTAAAAATTATCCTTCTAATATTCCTAAAAATTTTTGATATTTTCTATATTTTTAAGAAAAATAAGTTTATAAATTTCTTTTAATAATTTATTGATCAAATAGTGTATAAATAGAGAGCTATAAATATTGAGAAAGAAACTTATAAGGTTGTTTTTAATCCTTGGATTATTAATTATATCAACAGGAGTTTTACTGTCTTTCGCAATCTATTTATATAGTAACATTACAAATAGAAATTTTAGTACTGAAGAGATTTATACAGTTACATATCCAGAAGGAGATGTCAATTTATACGTACGGATTACTATTAGTCCTCCCAGTGATCCAGGAATGACTGGTTGTTATGCAAATGTCCAGTTTAGCTCCTTTACTGACGGAGATTTGGAAATAAATGGTATTTCCTATGTAAAATTGAATATTTATAAAGATGGGAATCCTGTTTCATTCGATGAAATTAATTTATCATCTCCCCCAATATATTGGGTTTCCTACAATTCTATCGGTGCAATATATAAAGATAATAATGTAACTGTGATAGGTCAAGCTAGAATAAATTATAAAGTAAATGATACTAATTATGATGAACTTTTTCATTATCAAATATCTATTGTTCTTCCTACTGATATGACTGGCCGTTTTTATACAGAAACAATACCATTTATTTGGATTGAATTCATTGTTATTTTAGGATTAATTTTATCAGTAGGATTTATTATAGGAGTTGTGAATTCAATAAGAATAGAATATTTATATTCACAAGAAGAGAGGGAAAAAGATAAAAAATTCTGGGATTATTTAAGGCAGAAAAGAAACCAGTAATGCTTTTTTTTTATTTGATGTGATCATTGTTTATTTGAAAAAGAGAAAGGAACTAGAACAAAATAAATATAAACTCTTATTTAAAAAATCTACTCAAGTCTGTACTCTCCTCACTCTTCAACCGCTCTATGACTTTCTCTAAGATTTCGATTACTCTTTCCTTATATGAAGGTTGCTCGGGATACTTATAGCTAAATGCCTTCCAATTAGGTCTTTTATGCCCGATTTTAAATTTATAGCCACTTAGCTTTGTCATATACGTATCGCTGTCTAATTTTGTAGCAATCTGGTCTGCTATAATATACCAGTGATATTTCGTACCGATTTTCGCGCCCGAGTTTGGAGGAGCAGCTTGAAATCTGGTTTTTAAACTATTAAATTTAATTAACCATTCATCTGGAGATACTTTGGTTTCATACCATTTACCATCATCATAATTCCAATGATGAGATTGTCCAACTCGCATTCCGGTGTAGGTCTTATCCTTATACGTTTTAAGATTATTGTACATTGCTTTTACTTATCTTAAAATTCTTAAAATTAATCATAATAAGAAATATTGCATCTAATTAATAGAAATAAAGAGTACTGATTTTTAGTTGAATTAATCATTCGAAAAAAAATAATATAAATAATCCTTTTTTATACAAAACAAACTTTAGTCTTTAGCAAGGTGATCGTTTAAGGCATACAAACGAAAGATCAGTTATTTTTTAAATTTAGATGGGGATGATGAGTTATGCCATTCCTCATGATATTTTCCGTTTAATTTAATAATTTTGACGATTTTATACTTATTAGGTGATAATTATTTCGAAAAAAGATCAAATCATTGAAGAGTTAGATAAGTTTCCTGAAAAATTGTTGGATGAAATTTTTGATTATGTGAAGTATTTAAAAGGAAAATTAATCTATGAAAACATGGAAACTGCAATAACGAGTGAATCAAGTTTGATAAAAGATTGGTCTCGTCCAGAGGAAGATGAAGCATGGCAAAATTTGTGAAGGGTGATGTAGTTGTCATTCCTTTTCCCTTTTCTGATCTTTCTCAAGCAAAACGAAGACCTGCATTAGTAGTTACTGATTTAAGTGGTGATGATCTCATTTTATGCCAAATTACTAGCCAAACTATTTCAGATCAATATTCTATTTCTTTAACTGATGGAGATTTTCAAAATGGTTCCTTGAAAAGAAGAAGTAATATAAGACCAAACCGACTTTTTACAGCAGATACCCGTATCATTTTGTATAAAATTGGGCATGTAAAAAATGAAAAAATGAATGAAGTTATCAAAAAAATCATTCAAATTATTCAAGCGTAAGAATTCAATCATCTTTAATACCATATCACCTTGTTTATGAAGATCTTCGGTAAAATTCCTGCCTTTTCAGGAGGGGACACCACGGGGGAGGGAAATAACCTTGTCTTTAAAAAAATTTTCTATGCGCGTACTATTCCTGTATAATCCTTCAACTATTCCTTTTATATGAATGATCTGCAAATAGATAATGTCTTTAAAAATCCTATCTGCTTCTTCTGAAAAAATTTTATGTAGCGAGAAATAAACACATTCCTCTACTACCAAGATTTTAGTTGTAAATTGAAAATTTCTTTAAATTTTTTGTCTTTAGAGTAAATAATGTCCGTATTGTGCTTTTTACAAGTCATAGCAATGATTTCATCATGCAATTCGTGACTTTCAGCATTTTTTAACATCAATTTAATGATTTCCAAATTAAAATCATCGATAATGATATTTTCTGAGTTTTCCCATCGATTGAGAGCCTCCTCAAATGCATTTGTTTTCCCAGCTCTTCTCATTTTCCAAAGTAATTCTGCGATTGCAATTGTAGGGATAATTACTGTTATTTCTCCATTTATCACTTTTTTTTTCAATTGTTGGAGAATTAAAGGAATTTTTTGATATTCATAATGGAAATAAAATAGGACTTGAGCATCAATTACTGCTTTTTCTGTCATTTTATATCAAGTGTCACCAATTTTTTGATTATTTCACACTAGGGAATAACGATTTTTTTGCTTCATCTAACTCTTCCTCTGTAAACGGAGTTACTCCCTTAAATAAATTATCTTCTATCTCAAGCGGATGTGTCTTTTTTTTGACTAAAATAGTTTTATCATCTTTAAGTTCCATCTCAACCTCATTTTTGTCATCAATAGCTAACTTATCTCTCCATTCTTTTGGTATTACAATCCTTCCATTTGATGAGACTTTTTGAGTTATTTTTTCAGTCATTTATATTTTCATTTTTTCAATTGTCATTATAATATAATAAATGACAGTTATTATATCTTTTCAAAACTAGCAATTAGAGAGTCCTACTCTTTGTCATAATAAGATAATACAAATATGATCTTTAGCAAAGATCATGGTAAAAAGGGAAAAATAAGAATATAAGATACTAAATTCTAATTTTATAAAGTGTATAAACTAATGGGAATAAAGCAATCTATCTTCACAATCCAATCGCTCGAGAACCAGCAAAACTATTGCACGGACTAAATTAATGCGCTAACTTTTTTCCTTCCAGCTCGTAATACTTTAACCAATACTCCCGTAGATTATTGCCCCAGACATCGAGTAGATTTGCCAACGATTTGGGAAGCGAAGTTATATGGTTGCCATACAAACCTATCGAATTCAAGCTTTTAAGATTCCCAATCGTTTCAGGGAGCGTGGTGAGCTTATTGTTATCAAGCGATAAATCCTTTAAGCTCGCTAAATTACCAATCGCGATAGGTAGAGACTTTAATTTATTATTTTCAATGCTGAATTCCCATAATTGAGATAATTTATCAATACATGACGGAAGGCGGCTGATTTTGTTATAACTAATAAATAAGCGTTCTAACTTCAGCAAAGAACATATCTCCCGCGGGAAAAGCTTAAAATCATTATTAATTAGTCTCAATAACTTCAAATTGGTTAAATTTATAAAATTTTTCGGTAATATTGAGAGGTGATTTCCCCCTAACAACAAATAATCTAGTTCCTTAAGATTGCCGATCTCTTCGGGAAGGGTGTGTATATCATTTTCCATAATATCAAGTCGTTTTAAAGCAGGTAGCTGACATAAAACCTTGGGAAACTCGATAAGCTTATTCCGTGAAAGCCCTAATTGCCTGAGACTTTTTAAATTAGCAAATTCGTTGGGTATCGACTGTATTTGATTATAACCAATCTTTAACACTTCCAGTTTGCCTAATGTGCCAATCCAACCAGGAAGCTCGACTAAACCGCTACCACTGGCACTCAAAATCCTTAGCTTTTTAAATTGGCGGATTACGTCTGGAAGGTACGCCATTTCGCTCATAAGGTTCAATCCATTTACGCGATTGCCTTCAATGGTAAAGATATTACTATCCTCTTCGGGATCGAGCAAACGGTGCTCCCGATCTGGCCCAAAATACATAACGCCTAGGTCCAAGGTGCGCTCGAGCTCCTTCAGAGTGCTCTGCTCCGCGGCGGGAAGTTTGTTTCTTACATTTTCATCTTCATTCAATCGTAAACACCTAAAAAATATAATAAATCTTTTTCTATTTAAACGTTTAGGGAAACCCTGTTTATTGATTTTAACTTTAGATTAAAGATTTGAAAGATCAAATAAATGTATTTTAATATTGCTATATACTATATTCATGAACCGAAAGTCTTGCTTACTCCCTAAGAATAATGCCGGAGTAAGACCAATAATATCCATAAAGTGATTGTCATAATAAACAGCATATTTAGCTTTAATAAAGTTCCTAAAACCATCAATGTTTACTTTCCCGTTTGACATTAATATAAATTTTCGCCGGTCGTTGAACTCTTTTAAATCGCGATTCCGAAATTCATACATCGTCTTAGTATTTGATCCCTTACCTCTGGTCCAGTAAGCCCAACCTTTCTCCCATAGGTAAAATATTACATCTAATTAATAGAAATAAAGAGTACTGATTTTTAGTTAAATTGAATTTACATAAATAAGCTTTTATTTTAGATATAACAATAAAATAAAAAAAGAAAAATGTTGAATTTAAGTCTATAATTTCTTAACTATGAGGTCAGCTAACCTATTGGAATAGCCCCATTCATTATCATACCAACTAACTACGCCTACAAGATTTCCAATTGCTTTTGTCCATAAACTGCTGAATACTGAGCTCGCTGGGTTTCCCACAATGTCACTACTAACGATAGGATCATCAGTATATTCTAAAATTCCTTTTAGACTGCCCATTGAAGCCTCTTTCATTTTAGCATTAATTTGTTCAGCAGATGCGGCATTTTGTACATTACATTTCAAATCAACTACACTTCCATCTAAAGTGGGTACACGCATCGCAATCCCGTCTAATTTTCCTTGTAATTGAGGAAAAACTAAACCGATTGCAGCAGCTGCACCTGTTGATGTCGGAATGATATTGCCTGATGCGGCACGACCACGAATCATCTTCACGGGGTCTCCTGCTCGCGCAGTATCAACCGTAATCTGATCTCCCGTCATGGAATGAATTGTTGTCATAATTCCGCTTTTGATATTAAAGTTTTCATTTAAAACTTTAACCACGGGGCCAAGGCAATTCGTTGTGCAACTAGCATTGCTGATTATCTTATGATCATTTGTAATTTTATCATCATTGCATCCTAAAACAACGGTTATATCTGGATTTACAGCAGGAGCACTAATAAGAACCCGCTTCGCTCCAGCTTCTAAATGCTTCGCAGCACCCTCTCTCTTAGTGAAAAATCCCGTGCATTCCAATGCTACATCGATATTATTATTACCATGTGGTAAATTTGCTGGGTCTCGTTCTGCTGTAATTGGAATTTCCTTACCATCAATTACTAATGATTTTTCCTTTGCTTTAATAGTTCCCTTAAATCTTCCAAATACGGTATCATATTTTAGGACATAAGCCAAATATTTGGGATCAAAAAGATCATTGATTGAAACAACATCAATGTCATTCCAGTACCTGTCATGAACCGCTCTGAAGAAATTTCGTCCAATTCTTCCAAATCCATTTATTGAAATTCTTTTTGCCATCATTAATCACTATTTTGTTTTTAGATTTTCATAAAAGACAAGTCAAGCTAAATAATATTCCATTAATTTATTAATTTTTTAGTTTCTGTGATCTTTACTATACTAGGGTTTTTTATGAATATGGAAAAAATTATTTTATTTAGCTATACTTTAAATTAAAAGGAGTAGAATTTAATATTGTAAATAATTAGGGATTTTATATGAATGATATAGAAATAGCTCTTCTCGGAAAAATTGATGATATGAAGGAAGAAATCATTGAATTTCTTCAGAAATTAGTTCGATCCCCGACTGAAGTTCCTCCTGGAAAATATAGGGACTTATCTAAAGTTATTAGCGCGAAGATGGAGGAATTTGGGATAAAAACAAAAATTAAACGAAATAATATTATTGGAGAATTGGGGAGTGAAAAGGGGCGAAATCTAATTTTTAACGCTCATTATGATACGGTCACTGTTCATGATGGTTGGACAAAAGAGCCTTATAGTGGTGAAATAGTAGATAGTAAAATTTATGGCAGAGGTTCTTCTGATGATAAATCATGTGTTGTAGCTGAAATTTTTGCGGCAAAAGCTCTATTGGATATAGGGGTTGAATTAAAGGGAAAATTACTTCTTACGGCTGTAGTGAATGAAGAGATAGGAGGCGTCGGAGGAACGGAATACATTGTTAATGACGAAATAATTAAAGGAGATGCCTGTGTAGTAGGAGACGCTCCTGCAGCTTATCCAACTGCATATCGAGGAGGAGCCCTCCAATTTAGTTTCTTAATTAAAGGAATACGCCGACATGCTATGTGCTACCCCGATTTAGTTCCTCAATATCGTAATGAATTTTCTGGAATTAATGCGGTTCATAAAATGCTTCCTATCATGAATTTTTTGATGAAACTGCAAGAAGAATTCAATACAAAAGAAACCAAATATCCTGTGCCTTTGTCTTTACCAAAAAAGGTAAGCAGTGTTGAGATCACTAAGATGGAAGGTGGAAATGCAGTAGATACTGTAGCAGATTATTGTAATCTGCATTGTATGATTAATGTAATTCCTGAACAAGATATTGAACCAATAAGAGCAAAAATTTTTGCATTTATAGAAGATCTAAAGAAAAAAGATCCTGATTTGGATATACTTGTCCAAAATCCGATTTCAATTAAACCCCAAATAGCAGATATCAATTCAGATATTGCTAAAGCGGTAAAAGATGCGTTTAAAACTATTTATAAAGAGGAAAGAGAATTTAAAACGTTTATTCCCACAACTGACGCTCATAATTTCCAACAAAAAGGAATAGAGACAATTTTAATAGGTACAATTCGAGGGGAGAATAATATCCATGCCCAAGATGAATTTGTATATATCGATGACTTAATCAATGTGACAAAAATTTATGCACTTACGGCGCTTAATTATCTACGCTAACCCAATTTACTCTTATTTTTTTAATAAAATAAATAAAAAAGATAGTTAAAATAAAATTAGATTGATTATATTTCTTCTCCAGATTCCTTTCCCATAAGCCTTAAAACGGAATCTGCAAGCTTATTTTGACTACGACTCATTATTCCCTTAATTTTCCCTTCTTTTCCGGTCACTCTGAGCATGATGCCATTCCATACTGAACTAGGCTCTCCTTTAACTTTCTTAAATCTATCCCGATGAACAGTAACTTCAATATTTTTATACTTTTTGGCAGCATCGGAACATTTAAAACATAAAATGCATTTATCTTTATCCACTACTATAGATTTTCCCTCTCGAGACATCGCATCGACCGAACACTCCTCTACAAATTGATCAATAACCTTGGTGTCCTTTTCATTACAGGTTATAGTTATCGATCCATCAACGACTTTTCGTACTTTACGTCCATCCTCAAGAGTTCGAACCTCCTCCTCAAATTCTGGAAGAGAACCATTTTCTACTAGTAAGATTTTATTCTCTCCATTGATTAATAATTCTAAGGTGTATCCTGGACATATCCATGAACAGCTACCACACCAAATGCATTTATTGATATCAACGACAATCTTCTTGTCAGATTCTATTTTCATGAATTCTGGTGTGCCGATAGCGGTCTTTTTAAGGGGCTCTTCGTAGATAGATATTGTTACAGGGCAAACCCTTTGACAAAATCCACACTCTAGGCAAAGGGACTCATCATATTTTAATATCGATTCATGATTGAGCATTTTATATACATAATGGGTGATATTCTCATCTACTTGAACTGCCTTTTTTACTGGTAATGACAATTTTGTTCACTCCCTTTTTTCTTAAAAATTTATTTTCTTAATGATTAATAAAGATTTATGTTCTTCCAAGTTCCATTTGTTTTATGGCTTTACCAGACCTGAATGGTATATCGTCAACGTTCTCACCAGAGGTGTACTTAAATTTTTTCTTGAAGGTCTCATTGAGCGATTGAAAATATAATGATAAAGGTAAATGTTGAGGACAATTATTATCGCAATTTCCGCATTCTACGCAGCGATCTGCCACATGAGCTATTCTGGTTAGCTGATAGGTATTACTATCTATGTTTTTTTCTTTTTTCTTTTTCATAAGTATGCAATCAACGCAATAACAAACAGGGCAGCCCCGTATGCATATTCCGCATGCTGTACATGCTTGGAACTTAGCTAATTTTTCTTTTTGAGATAATTTATCCCATTCTTCCAAATCTTTCGCTCTCTTTGCTAAAGCATGTTCCTTGATCTCTTTAGCTTTTTTCGTATGAATTTCCTTTAAATCAGCGGGAAGTATCTTTGTGGTAATTTTTGATTTTTCAACAAGTTCAGAGCCCTTATCTGAGTAAACTTTAAGGATTATTTCTTCAGAATCAATTGGAATTCCGATATCGCTAATTCCTAAATCTGCCACAACGGGAACTTTTCGTGTGCATCGGGAACAATTTTCGGCTATCTCTAAATCAAGTTCTTTTGTCTTTCCATCATTGAATTTAAGAATTAACCCCTTATCGCCAATTTTTTCCTTAATAACCTTAGTAGTATCAATGTCCTTATATTTTTTCATTTCTCGGGACACATTTATTACCATACCGCGATCTTCGAAAGCAATGATAAACAAATTGTCTAAATTAACCTGCTTAATTTTTACTAATTCAATTATTCCTCGAGTGTCGCATGGTCTCGCAATTAAGCCAACCTTTTCTTTCATTGCTCCCTCAAGTGATTTATGGAGATATTTTGCAGCGGAATCTGTTCTTGCATATCCATAAGCAATAAGATTTGTCAATGGAAAACCTGATATATCCTCCGGTTTTTCATACACTTTCGGACTTACAGTAAATCGATCTTCTTGACCTGATTTTTTATCTACTTTAGTTTCGGCGCCGATAATTTTGTCCACTTTCTTTTCTTTCAGTAGAGCCTTTAATAATTTTGGAAAATCTTCAATTTTAATTAAATATTCTGCCATTGCATCCATGTATATCAAACTCTCTATTATTCTATTTTTTATGTTTAAATTCTTCTTTTACTTACTTCAATTACATTTTTTTTAATAAAATTTACATTTTGTATATTAATTCTTTAATGTGTTATATGGGGCTTCCATTTCTTCCGTTGAACTCTCATTTTTTTAGTTCAACATCATCAGTAAACACATTTAATTTTATGTTTTTATTTTTTGAGGTGTGTCGCCCTTACTTTTGAAAGGATTGGGGCCTAATGTTCGAATGACTTTATCAAATTCAGTTGCTTCGCGTTGGAACTTTTGTCCCTCAGCTGCACTACAATAACTCAATCTTAATCGTTCTTCTTCGAGACCCATAGATTTTAACACTTCTTTTAGATATTCTACTTGACGGAAAGCGAAATAATTACCCGTTTCATAATCGCATTCTTTAGGATATCATCCCACTATCAAAACACCGTCAGCGCCTCTTCCAAAAGAGCGCATAACGACGTCTGCTCCAACTCGTCCCGTACATGGTACTAGAATAACTCGAATAGAATCGGGATATTGCGCACGAATTGTTCCCGCCATATCAGCAGACCCGTATCCTCACTTCCAACATAGAAATGCAATAATCTTAATATCTTCTTCTGCCATAATGTTTCCCTCTTTAATCCTCCATAGGAAGTAATTCATCAATTAAAGCCATATATTGATCATCTCTAAAGTATGTTAATTCAATAGCTTTAGACGGGCAAAGACTAGCGCATGTACCACATCCTCTACATAAAATGAGATTAACAACGATAATTCCCTTTTCATTGACTGAAATTGCTGTGAAAGGACAAGCTTCGATACATTTATAGCATTTAGCGCATCTTTCATCGGAAGGAGTGGCTCTAATTAATTCCATGGTATATTCGCCTTTACTCATTGGTATTGCTGCCGATGATGCTGCACCCTTCGCTTGACTCACAGATTTATCTATCTCTTTTTGTCCTTGAGCAGAACCGCATATATAAATACCCGGAACTTTAGTACTTATAGGATCAAGTCTTGCATGATACTCCTTTAGAAAACCATCGGAACTCTTTTCCATATTAAGGACTCGAGCGATCTCTTCTGTACCTTGTGATGGTAATGATGCAGAAGAGAGAATGACCATATGAGCTTCCATAGTAACAATAGAATCAGTTCCTACGGGTTCAAATTGTACTATAAGATTTTTTGTAAGTGGATCCTCTTCAATTTTCCCAACTAATCCTTTGACAAAGACAATTCCCGCGTCACGAGCCCTTCTGTAATATTCTTCATAATCCTTACCTGCACATCTCATATCAATATATACACAAACGATTTCTGAATCTGGATACTCTGATTTTATCAGTTTCGAATTTTTAACCGATAGATTACAACATACGACTGAGCAGTATGGATGTTTTTTGACATCTCTACTTCCTACACAGTTAATAAATATTATCTTGGTAGGACGCTTCCCATCGGATGGTCGTTTCAAATGGCCGTATGTTGGACCGTTTGGAGCAATAATCCTTTCCAACTGTATTTGGTTGATGACATTCTCAAATTTTCCATATCCATAATCGGATCCTTCATAGAGATCCCAACCCGTCGCAACAATTATAGTACCAATATCGAGCTTTACAATTTCTTCTTGTTGTGAAAAATCAATGGCATCTTCTACACAAGCATCGACACAGCCAAAACACTCAACACATGACTCTCTTACAATGTCGTATATTGCAGGAACTGCTTGAGCGAAGGAAATGTCAATACATTTACGAGCTGATAGATGTTCATCAAAATAATTTGATACATATATCGGGCAAACATCAGTACAAGCTCCACATCCAGTGCATTTACTTTCAATGACGAATCGTGGATTTCTTTTTACTTGTACTTTAAAATTGCCAATATATCCATCTACTTTGACTACTTCACTGTACGTTAATATTTCAATATTTGGGTGACGGTTAGCCTCTAACATTTTCGGACCGAGAATTCATATGGAACAATCATCGGTTGGGAACGTTCTATCGAGTTGACTCATTCGTCCACCGATCGTCGTATTCTTTTCTATTAAATATACTTTGTATCCAGTATCACCTAAATCGGTTGCTGCTGACAAGCCTGAAATTCCACCGCCAATCACTAAAGCTGTTGGTGTGACAGGAACCGTCATAGTTGGCACATCTTCTAATAATCGTGCTCGAGCGATTCCCGCTTTAATTAATTCAATAGCTTTTTTAATTGCTTTTTCCCGTACTTCTGGAGCTTGATGAACAAAACTACAATGCTCCCTGATGTTTACAAACTCAAAATATCTTGGTGGAATGCCTGCTTCCTTTAAAATCGCAGCAAATACAGGTTGATGTGTTCTTGGAGTGCATGCAGCTACAACAATTCGATCGAGTTTAAATTCTTCTATTTGTTCTTTAATATACGAACTTCCCCCTTCAGTACACATGGAAAGATATTCATATGCTCGAACTCCGTCTAATTTGTTGATTTCTTCGACTATCCTCGGAACATCTAAAATACCTGCTATATTTATCCCTCAGCGACACACAAAAACGCCTACAGTAGACGTTTCAGCTTCATAATTTTCCTTGGTCTGATTTCCAGACACATTTAACACCTTTATTGATATATCCTCCTAATTTTTCAAGAATATATGTTATAAATCTCTCTATTTAATAGTATCTAATAGAATATATTTATGATATTGTTAATAGTTCTTATTTTTTAAGTTCAATTATTATTAAATTTTATTCAACGTATTTTAATATTTGAAGTTATAAGCTTTAATTACTCAATTAATCCGACAAAATATCACATGGTTATCGTTTCCAATAACTTATAAGAGAGGAAATTAATGGACTTGATAAAAAATGAATAAAAAAATGATGAGGTTGATCATATTTTTAGATATCATATAATAAATTACTTAATATTTTGGAGATAAATCTAGAATATGCAAGGTATTGAAAAGTCTATTATCAACAATGTTATACTAAGGAAATATCATCTTTCAAAAGATTCAAAAATAGATTATATTCTACAAATTACAGAAGACTTATGTGGTTTACACGCTACGGGGACCATAGAACCATATATTCAACTTTTTGTTAGGATGAATCATTTTATTAAGGAAGATTTAGATACCGAGCCATATATTCATAAAACCCTTGGTAGAATACGTGGTATGCGCAAAACATTATTTATTCTAGCAAAAGAATTAATGGAGATTGTCCATCCTATCGTTTGAGTTCTAACTCAGAAACGTGATGATAAATATTTAGAATACCGAGATATCTCTTTAAAGGAATATGAAATACTTGCGAAAAAAATAGCAAATCTGTTAGAGAAAAAAGAACTATCTACAAGTGAGATTAAAAAAGCAATAAATTCAAAGAAAGACATCGTAGCTGTAATCTCGATTATGTGCGACCAAATGATTTTACTTCGAGGTAGACTTTTGAGCAGTTGGAAAGATAGGAGGCTTTTATATGTTCCATTCAAAAGATATTTTCCAGACATAAAGTTGGATAGATATACTGAAGAACAAGCTATATCCTTACTCATTAAGAAGTATCTGAAATCTTATGGCCCCGTAACCAAAGAAGATATAATATGGTGGACTGGATTAACTAAAACCAGAATACAACCTGTTCTTACTGAATTAAAAGAAGATATCGAGCCAATCCAGATATCAGAATTGAATGAAGAATATCTCATAATAAAATCTGATTTCGCAATGTTAGAAAATGTTAGACATATTCCTGAAAGTACAATAAATTTACTCCCTTTACTTGATCCGTATATGATGGGATACAAAAGTCGTGAACGATATGTTGATTTGAAGTATTATGATTACATATTTGATCGATCCGGAAATGCAACATACGTCATACTCCAAGATGGGGTCGTTATAGGAATTTGGGATATTATCGAAAAACCAGACCCTGTATGTAAGTTATTTTTCTTCAATGACATTGATGATAATGTTCTACATGAAGTCTATTCAAAGGCAATTGCATTAGGTACATTCATAACAGGGAAAAAACTTCAAATTAAGAATTGTAAGTCAATGGTGCCTTTAACAAAAAGAACAATGGGTGGTTTCATGTCTCCTTTAAAGGAAGCTTAATTGGATTATCTTATAAATAATCGATATGAAAAAAGAAAAATAAAAAATTATTAACTAATTTGATACGTAACTCAATCTATTTTTGTTAAATATCTGAACAGGCGCTTTACCGATTCAATTCTGGTCTCTTCTCCTATCTATTGATTCCTATGTTATTTGAAAGTTTACCCGAGGAATCTATGAAAATGATGCCGAAATGGCAAAAGTGTATGAATTAGTAACAATTTTGAGTGAATTATTTCGTCAAGATCGAAGGCAGGCATTTCCAAACCCTTGACTTCTAATCAAGAATGACTTAATCAAAATCCTTTAAATCTAAGCTTAATTTGAAAAACTCGATCATTAAGACATATAGAAATAGAACTAAAGCGTATAATTTCATTTACTTAATTAATTAAAAAAAGAAAAATAATGATAGATTACTTCTTTATTCCAAATTCAGTTACATCGCCAAATAGGCGTTTTACAGCTTGGATACGCGTCTCTTCTCCGATCTGCTCGACGCTCTTCAGACTAATTGCCTCCTTAGGACAGACTGCTATACATTGAGGCTCACGTTTGCCCACCTCGGGGTCAATAAACTCCTCTTTCATCGTTTCGCATAAATCGCATATCAGTGCTTTTTGTGAATCTAAATGGAGAGTGATCACACCAAAATCACAAGCTCGAATGCAAAAGCCACATCCGTTACATTTGTCGTTGTCAACTAAAATTGATCCTTCTTCATCCTTATCTAATGCTTTTTCAGGACAAGCTCTGATACATGGAGCATCTTCGCATTTCTGACACGCAAGCGCAATGTTAAAAATTGGCTCAATTCTTACACGATGAATTCGGGTATTAATTGGATTAAATTGTGCATCATGGACGAAGCTGCATACACTCTCACAAGTTTCGCATCCTGTACAAAGTTCTGGATCTACAACTATAAATTGGTGAATTCTCTTCTTTTTTGCTGACATTTATTTTTTCTTACCTCCGGATGCGGGTTTTAAGTTTCCAATAACAAAATCGAGACCTAATTTCTTGAGGGTTGCATCAGTTGGAATTCCCGTTTCTTTATTCCAGCCACGTACTTCATAGTAGCCACTAAGTAAGGTTTGGTATCCTTCTTCTTTGAGTACAACTCCTTTAGCAGGACCTTTCGTATGGGCTTCTTTAAAGAACTTCTCAGGAGGATGATCATCTGCTCGAGTCCAGCCTTCCCGAATATTGAAGCATTTTGATAAATTAACGATTGCTGCCCCTCTTTGATTAATAGATTCTTCTGTATGAGGGATGCCCGTAACTAATTCGTAGACTTTTGCCATTTCGGCATCATTTTCATAGATTCCTCGGGTAAACTTACAAATAATATAGGAATCAATAATCGCATAAATATCTTCTACTTCAATAATGGATTTCGCTCGTTCAAGTGGTTGTCCATAACCAAAGCGATCATACTTACCTTTCGCATCAAGACCGTAGGCACCATTTCGTAAATGACAAGCCCCACGAATGGATACACTTTCGCCCACAGCAAAAGAGGTCATCCCGTGAAGGTCAAATGCCGGCATTTCTAAACCTTTTATATGCATTCCATAATAACTTGCATTTTTTCGGCCCATTTCTTCTAATCGTATTCCTGCTAGCCTAGTACCGTCGCCAAAAATCTCTCCTGCGAAACCTTCTCCCAGTATCATCTCTTCGGTGAATCTTACTAAATTTTTTGTAGAACCAAAGGGTAATTTATATCCTAAATCTTTATCAGTTACAAGACCTTTTTCAAAACATTCCATACACATCGCGGCACTAACCCCCGCCGAAATTGCGTCGATTCCTAGATCATCACATAAAGCAACACATTTAAACACTGTAGGCCAGTCAGGATTACCGCAAGCACTTCCAAAACTATAACAGATCTCGACATCAATACTTGCAAATAAGTTTGGATAATCTGGATGGGTTTTGGGAACTTGGGCAATATGATCACAAGCTATAGAGCACTGAGAACACGCAACTTTTTTTACCACCCAATCAATATTTAAAGTATCTCCTGTAAATGCGCCATTATCGATCTCTTCCCAGGTTCCCTCTTGATGATTTCGAACAGGAAACATACCAAGCTTGTTATAGCTCGTTATACCCGCGGGAGTTCCTAAGTCTCGATATTTCGCAGTAGCTGGACCATTTGCGACTTTAATTAATTTCTTAGCCATTTTATAAAATTCTGCTGGTTGTGCGACTTTAATACTTTTTATCCCTCTAAAGCAGATTGCTTTTAAATTCTTAGAACCCATTACTGCTCCCATACCCGTACGACCTGCTTGTCGATTTCGATCGTTAGTAATACAAGCTAGCTTACTCATCTTTTCGCCTGCTGGCCCAATTGACATGACCGCTAATCTTTGATCTTGAAATTCCTCTCGAAGTAGTTCTTCAGTTTCCCAACAGCCTTTACCCCATACTGTTTTCTCGCATGGAACTAAATAATAATCATCATCGTCAATAACCAAGTAACAAGGTTTAGCTGCTTTACCTTTTATAACAATCATATTTATTCCGGCTCTACGAGCCTGAGCTCCTACTGAGCCAGAAGAAATTGACATACCAAACATATTTGTAAGTGGTGATTTTGCAAAAACACCATACTTCGAACT
>Ga0307433_1000436_pt1 | contig 33286 bp, 42 predicted proteins | sample SalMarWE160210MG_FD_202166 | JGI IMG/M metagenome (GOLD analysis project Ga0307433, IMG submission 202166) | Salt marsh sediment microbial communities from the Plum Island Ecosystem LTER, Massachusetts, United States - WE1603-210 | ecosystem: Environmental > Aquatic > Marine > Intertidal zone >... | reverse complement strand
AGAGGAGAAGGGGACGGGGACGAGGGAGAGGGGGACGAGGGAGAGGGGGACGAGGGGGACGAGGGAGAGGGGGACGAGGGAGAGGGGGACGAGGGAGAGGGGGACGAGGGAGAGGGGGACGAGGGAGAGGGGGACGAGGACGTATCGCGTAGAGTTTTAGATATGTATGATAAAATTATAGAACCTGATTCGTATTGCGATATATTTGATGACGTAAAGAAGGCGATAGGCAAAGAAGCGGAAATCGATGCTAAAGAAAATGAGAGGTATATACCTAATCCTAATGTGTTGTCGAAGGACAAATGGATTAAACCGGAATCGCGTGATATCGAATTATATCGCATAAATAAAAGCGAAGTTGATTCACAGATAAGAGGGATAAGCGGCAAGTTTATCAATGTTTTAAAAAGCAAAGCAATCTCTTCCATACAAAGAGGAGTGTTTTCAGGAAAATTGGATACTCGTTCGTTGTATAAAGTGAATATTGGTAAGACCAATGTTTATAAAAATAAAATAATCGGAGAAACTTTGGATGCTGCTATTTCTGTTGTTGTGGATATGAGCGGTTCTATGGGAAATTCGAATGAGAAGGGAACTAAAGCGTATTACGCTAGATTATCTTGTGTATCGTTGGCAGAGACTTTTAATAAATTGTCTATTCCGTTTGAAATTATAGGTTTTTATAATGTTTACGCTAGAAAAATTAAATTAGCTCCTTTTACACATAGGGTTGAACCGTTGGTGTATGTAGTATTTAAAGCTTTCGATGAAAATTTCAACAATACAAAATGTAGATTGAATGATATAACCGGAATAGGGGATAATACTGACGGCGAAGCGATATTAGAAATCGCCAAGAGATTATATAGACGTCGTGAAACTCGTAAGATTTTATTTGTAATTAGCGACGGCGCGCCTTTGGCAGTACACCCTAGTCCGGATATATTAGAAAAGCACCTTATTCAAGCGGTGAAAACAATAACTTCTTCGGGAATAGAAGTATTATCTATTGGTATGTGTACTAATTCAGTAGCGTTGTTTTATAACAGCGAAACTGGAGCAAAGAATACATCTATATACAATATGGATGAATTTGTTGGGAAAGTATATAAGATTGTAAGAGATAGTTTGTTGAGTAAACAATCGCGGTAAGCGATAGAAAGAGAGAACGGGAAATGATAATCAACAAATTAAATAAAAAGTGCGGAAAAGAGATTAACGAAGTTTACGAAAGAACGTTGAATAGTGTTTTGCCATTCATAAAGAGACGTTCCAGATATGTTTCTAATGTTATACCTAGTATCGATTACGACGATGCGTTGCAAGAAGGAAGATTGGCGGTGGTAGTAGCTTTAGCGAAGTGCGATAGAGAAAAATATGATGATATAAAGCCGTACGTTTTGAAAATAATTAAAAATGCATATAAACGTATGGTATACGAAACGTTGACGCAAACTCGCATACCGCACGTTAACGTAATGGATGAAGATGGCAATATCAATAAAAAACCGGTTTATCCGATATCGTTAGATGTTATGATGGAATCAAAGGACGGAAGTGGTGTTACAAATTACATGAATTCCGTAGAAGATGATAAAAATATGTCTCCGGAAAAAACTGTTATAAATAATAGAATGTCTTCTGAATTGGGAAAATTTACCATGAAAATATATAACAGGTTAAGCGGAGTCGATTACGAAGTATTTAAGTGTAAAGTGCATCCTCCTCAAGATTTTTTGGATATGATGTATATGGATGGCGTCGATTTCGTTTATAGAACGGACAATGGTGAATTAAGATTGATAGAAGATTTTACGGTACCGGTGGAACACATAAGCAAATATTTGAACACCAATAGGAATGCGGTAGGCTGGTCTTTGTATAAAATAAGAAAAGTGTTTTTAGATATGGCAAAGAACGACGAAGATTTCAGCGAATTATTTGAAGATCTAATAATAGATAGAAGATGGCCTCAAATTTTGTGGAAGGCCGCTCCTAACGAGGATTTGGATTTTAAAAGAATGGTTTTCAAAAAACATGCTCTTAGTACTATACAGATTAAGGAATACGATTATTCCGTAAGTAAGAGAAAGGATAGCGTTGGAAATCCTTATTATTCTCGTTTGATAAAATGGTATACTTGGGGATGTACGATAACTATCAAACGAGACAATATTTATTACACTATGGTTGCTATTGGTAGATTGAATATTCGTACTGGAGCTGTATTCGGCGATAATGATTCACAATTACATTTGCCTATGAAATGGTATAAATCTATGGCTAAGGAATTAATTGATGGTTAGAAAAAGTTCTTTATTGCCTAATTGTATAGGACATTATAAGCCTTCTGATTTGGTGTGTAACGGAGATCCCGATGGACAAGATGAATTTCAAAAAAGGTTTTGTTTGTGGAGGGATAGGTGTTCGGCATTCAAAGAATATTTAAGGGACCATAAGAAGCCTGTAGAGAATTACGTAACATTTGTTCCTGTTGTAGGACAAGACGATTTCGTTGTTATACCAAAAGGCGGAAAATCTAATTTTATATCGCGATGCGATAGGTACATACAATTATACAAAATAGTGAATGGAATAAGGAAAAAGCGCAAAAAAAGAAAAAAATACGTAAAGAGGGATAGGCGTTCTGCTGTTAAAAAATACAGAGAAAACGCTAAATTAAGAAGAAGAATACTTGACGCTTTATTCGAACATTTTAAAACTCATTTAATAGAAAGTATGGAAAATTATCATTTTACACCTCCCAGAGGCGTTATAAGGCCCGGAAGGTTTTACGTAATAGACAATAGGAAACCTAGTAAATATTTATCAATATATTGTAAAACTACGGGTATGTTAGGAGTGCCTATAGCGCTTGTTAGGTACAAGCCAAGGACCGTGAGTTTGGATGTAGAATTGCCGTTTAGGGTAGAAGATTATGATTGTTTTGGAAATGAAGTTATGAAAAAAATACATCCTATATCCATAAAAAGTGGTAAATTTAATTCCTTGTGTGCTAAAATGGATAAGGAAACTTCGGCAATATTGGCGCAATGTATAGCTAAAATGGTAAAGAAAGGTAAAATAAAGTTGCCGCCCCCAAGTTGATGGCTTGCCTATCCATCAATGCGGCACCATCGAGCGTGTCCCCTTGAATCCCGTTCTCCGGGGGACACGCTCGTCTTTTATAAGGGAATAATATGAAAGAAGTTTTTGTTATAGGCGGTGGTATTTCGGGTTTAATGTGTGCCAACATATTATCGGAATATAACGTAAATATTACAGTGTACGAACCTAATGAAGTGGGAGGAGAATTTCTTACAGGTGGTTTGCGTTATATACACCAGACTAAGAATATGGAGTGTTTTTTAGATAAAAACAATATTGCTTGGGGCGATTATAAAATAAATGGCGGAATTTTGTTAAGGAATAAGGTGTATCCTTATCCTAAATTTTTGAAATCATTGGACAAATCAGACGCACTAAGAATTCAAAATGATCATTATCGTAAAACCAGGAAAATAGAGCCTGGTAATTTTGGTTTAAGCGCGATGAATGATCCAGCTAATTCTAAATCTAGGTATGCTTTAAGGTGTGATTTAGAGCAATTAGTAAATGTGTTGAAAAATAAATGTAACATACAACCTTATAAATTAATAAAAATTGTTTCGGACAAAGCATACTTTGATAACGGCGTAGTTAAGAGATTTGATTACATAATATTAACTATACCTCTTTGGATTATCAAACGTATTGTGGATTTTGAAATTCCCCTTTCGGTTGCTATGAATTTAAATATAGTTATGGTCGATGTCGTGAGAGATGTATACGCTAAATGGGATTATGTATACACGCCGTATACTCCTTCTGATTCTATACATCGAATATCATCAGAAGGCGATATATATTCGGTGGAAATCAGCGGAACGTTGGATGAAAATGATTTACATTCTGATTTGAATTTTATATTTAAAGATGGATGGTGTATAAAAGGTTATAGAAAAAACCTTAGAGGTCATTTGCTTCCTATAGAAGAAGAAATAAGCATTCCTGATAATATGGCGTTGTTAGGAAGGTATGCTTGTTGGGAACCAAGGGCGACTGTAGATGTTACGTTGGATAAGGCAATAGAACTAGGAGTGAAATGGTTTGACGAAGTGTAAATTAAATCATATGTGGAAATTGCAGGAGGAACAACAAGCCGATTTCAACCTTGATCCAAAAGCAATGTCGCCGATAGGAAAAGATTCGGTTGCTATGAAGTTGCTTTTAGGATTAAATGAGGAAGTAGCTAAATTGGCTAAGTGTTCTTCGCACTATAAATTACACATTCTTAAATCGCCGGCTATAGATAAGCGAAATGTTTCTGATGCTGTAGTAGATATAATGAAATACGTAATTTCTATAGCGCAATTATATGGTCTTAGCGATGAAGACGTATATGATTCTTTTTATAGAAAAACAGAAGTCGTGAGAGATAAAGCAAAAGGGGAAAGATTAGAATTAGAGAGGAATACTAAAGTATTGTTGATAGACATCGATAATGTTTTGGCGGATTTAACAGATTGGGATAGAGGGTTGAAAAAGGCCAAAGGAGAAGATGTTGTTGGAATGGGGGATAAAATTGTAGAGATGATAGAGAGCATGAAGAAGACTTTTTATCAAGACGGGGGTTTTTTAACGTTGAGACCTATTGACGGAGCAGCGTCAAGTTTAAAAAAGCTAAGAGAATATGGTTGGAAAATAGTTCTCGTTTCTGCTAGACCATATTGGCAATATCAAAGAATACACGCTGATACTGTTCGATGGTTAAGGGATAATAATATGGAATACGATTTATTGTTATTTAATAAGGATAAAGCAGAGGCCATATACGAGAGTATTTTTCCGGCTATGCCATCTTATATGATAGAAGATAGGGAAAAACACGCACTAGAAGTGTCGGAATTGGGGGTTAAGGTGCTTTTGCTATCATATCCTTATAACGAATCGGCTAAAGAAAATAAATTGGTTAGAAGGGTAGGGGGATGGGACGAGATAGTTAAAATAATAGGAAGGCCGGAGTAGGAAAGAGGCGAATCATGAGAACCTTGAGAGAATATTTTAAATGTTTGAAAATTGTAATTCTTATAAGGGAAATAAAGAGTTCGTTTGGTACTGATTTTACGGTTAGACCAGATTTATCTTTTGAATGTGAAGATATAGAAGTGAAAGGGGCGCTTCATATCAACAAAGAAGATCTAAAAGACAGGGGATTGTTGGAATTGGTTAGCGCAATAAATGCTTGGTCAAAAGGAATTCCGCCTGAAATATACGCAGCTCATCCAGGTCAAAGCAGCCGAGGGGCTTTTGTAGACCGAATTAAACGTATGGGAGTTGATGTAGATTAAATGGACGTTGAAAATAAATTAATTGAGAATTCAATTAAATATAATGAAGTAAAAGATATAACAGGCGATACAATACAAGTTGGCGATATGATATTGTATCCTACGAAAGAATTCAATCAAAGAATCGCTATTCTGAAAAGAGGTATTGTAGTTTTTATAAATACCATACAAAATAAAATATGGTTTTACGAGGAACACGGTTTTGATAAGACGCCGTATGTTATGAGCGGCGAATATACGACAAGTTGCGTTTATATAATGGAAAGAATAGGCAAAAACGAAAAAGGAGAACAAAATGGAACCAAAAGTAACGTTGTTAACTTGGACTAATTATCCTATAGAAACAGTTTATTCTGTTTGGGAAGCTTCTAAAACGGAAGCTAAATTGAGAACGCCAAAACAAATATCCGAACAGGTATCTAAAGAAGAACTTATGGATATTTTCACCAAAGTGATAGCCCAAAAAATACCGGTAGGGGAACATATAGATTTTGTATTCATGTTAGAAGGGATTTCGGTATCCCTTAGGGAGCAAATTGTTAGGCATAGAATAGGAACGCTGCCTTCTCCGGAGAAAATTGGAGCAGATATTACTATGGATAGGATTCCTGATTTGGCTAATAGTTCGTGGTGGAGCCAAAGCATGAGAATTCAAGACATGGGGAGTTTCGCTACCGAGAGGAAATATCGCATACCGGATTCATTGTTGGATGAAAATGGGAATGATAGGATTATACCGCATGGTTTTGGTGAAATGACAGGCGATTCGGCGTTAATGCATTACGGCGCTGTAATGCACCATATAGAATTGGTATATAAAGCGTTAGTAGCAGCAGGCGTTCCGATGGAAGACGCAAGAGAGATAATTCCGTTGGGAGCACAACATCGTATTAGTTGGAAATTAAATATGTCTGCTCTACAACATATTGTAGAGGAAAGAGGGTGTTGGATATTACAATTGGGAATTTGGGAACCCGTAATAACGGGAATGATAGGTGAATTATCCAACAAAATAAATCCTATTTTTAGTGAATTGGTATCTCCGCCTTGTATGGATGGCGATAAATATACAGGGTGCGTATATCACGAAGAGTGTAATAGAAGATTGGATGGAAAAGACAAACTCCCTCCTTGTCCTATCCACCTATACCACGAAATACAACCGGAAGTTCCTTTCGACGTGCCTATGTACGAAGAGATGGAAATAAGAGCCCGTAAATACGAAGAGTTTTGGAGAAGAGATCCGTATCGAGGAAATAGGTTGAAAACAAAAAAAACAGGGATTGAATGGTTAGACAACGGAAATGCTTCGCCGTTATAAGAGGTGTAAAATGAGTTATTTAATGAATACAATATCTACTAATGGTTTAGAGGTAACAGGGGGAGCGGGTTCTGATTTATATATCGAGAACGATGGCAAAGAAGAAGTGATGTTGGATTTCTTTACGGATTCGGGAACGGCATCGTTGGGATATTATTGCGAGGAGTTAGAAGAAGCAAATAATATTTCCGGGGCTTTCCCGCTACATATACCTAATATGTTCGATAGCGAATTGAGAGAACAAACGGCGAAGAAAGTTTGTAAGGCAACAGGATTTGATAAGATATTTTTTTGTAATAGCGGTTCGGAATCAATAGAAACTGCTATTAAATTAGCAAGAAAGTATCAATCGGATAAAGGAATTAATGGAGGAAGAACTCAAGATCAAATTTGGTCTGTAAGAAATTCGTTCCATGGTAGAACTTATGGGGCGCTATCTGTTGGTGACGGACCGCGTTATCATTATGACGGTTTTTATCCTATGTTGAATAGTTGTTATCATTTTTTCGACATAGAAGAAATAAATTTTAGATTAGCGGCAGCAGTAGTGTTATGTCCGGTATTCTGTAACAATGATGTAAAATTTTATGATCCGAGTTGGCTTTGTGAATTAAAAAGAAGGTGCGAAGAAACCGATACATTGTTGGTATATGATGAAGTGCAAACGGGTTGCGGTAGGACTGGAGAGATTACATTTGCTAAGTGCGCGGGCGTAAAGCCGCATATCATGACTTTGGCTAAAGGTTTTGGTATGGGATTTCCCGTGGCGGCTTGTTTAGCAGAAGAACGTGTTGCTAAATCATTTTACCCTGGAACTCATTTTTCAACATTCGGAGGGAGCCCTCCGGCGTTGGTTCATGTTAGTAAGATGTTCGATTGGTTGAGTGACAAAAATTTAGCAAAAATAAGATATAAAGGGGACGTTTTAAAACACACTTTGGAAAAAGAAAAATGGGTAAAAGATTGTAGGGGGATAGGTTTATTTATAGCGTTTGACATAAAGGGGGACGCCAGAGAGTTTTCTAAAAGGTGTTTAAAGAAAGGTTTGATAATAGGCGCATTTAGAAAAAATCCGGTGAAAATAACTCCGCCTTTGAATATAGATATGGAGGATATACAAGCAGGGGTGTCGACGATGAGATGCGTAGCAGAGGAGATGAATTTATGTTAGTTATATTCGAAGGAATAAATGGTTCAGGTAAGACTACGTACGCAGAAGAATTGAGTAAAATAACTGGCGCTAAAATAGGGAAAGTATTTAGGGCCAGCAATAATAAATTGCATTGGGGGGATAATTCTGATTTGAAGGATATGTTAACCGATTTAAAGATGCCTTTGAATACGCACATAGATGATTTATTTATGGCGGATTTTTTAAGCACATTCAAAGTTAATGCTATATTGGATAGAACTATAGTTTCCGCAATAGCGTACGGTAGAACATACGGTAATTTGGATGGTTGGTACAGAGAGAAAAACGTTGTAGGCAAACTCATTAATTTTTGGAGCTACTTAATAGATAAATGTAATCACCCTATATTATATGTTTGGTTACAAGTTTCATATGATGCTATCTTGAAAAGATGCGATGGAAGATGGCATCCGAATAAATTGGAATACGATAAGTTGAATAAAGAATATCGAAGGTTGTTTGTTAGGATTCAATTTCCTAAAATAATTATACCTACCGAACATAAAAGCGTGGATAGCGGATTGAAAAGAATAATCAACTACATATAATTATGGCAACATTGGAAGAATTAAGAAGGTGGTTTGCTGGAGAATCGGTAATTGGATTACCGGAAATAAATAAAGCAGAAAATGAATCTATCATAACTTTGCCGCCGCCCCCAACACCAAAATCAAAAAAATCTAGGAAAAGCAACCTTGTAAAAGCTCTTGAAAAGAAGAAAAAAATTATTAAATCAAGAGCTGAATTTGTTACAGGTAAATACATCATAAGTAAGGATGGCGACGATGTTATGTTGGAATTTGGCAAACATAAAGGAAGAATGCTTAGCGATGTTGCGAATAGAGACCCTAGTTATTTGGAGTGGATACTAAAAGAAAAATTTCCAGAAGATTTGAAGGATGTTTGTGAATACCTATTGAAGGGATTGGGAATTCCCATTAAAAGGATGATATGAAAAAACCTAAAAATGATTTTGTTCACCTTCATGTTCATTCGGATATGTCTCAATTAGATGGTTGTGGAAAAATAGCCAATTACGCCGAAAAAGCTAAAAGTATGGGACATTCTGCTATAGCTTTTACTGAACATGGCACGATGAGGCAATATTATACCCAACTGGAAGAATGTGAATCTAGGGGTTTAAAGCCTATATATGGTATAGAATTTTACGTATCCGGTAATATGCGTCGTAAAGGACTTACAGAAGAAGAAAAAAAGTTAATAACTAGCGGGTTGAAAAAAAGCGAACATAAATCTGCGTTGAAAAGACATGAGGAAAGAGAAGGGATTAGAGATCGTTGGCATCTTACGGTATTGGCTAAAAATGAAGTAGGGTTGAAAAATCTTTTTAAATTATCCACTAATGCTTGGTTAGAAGGATTTTATTACAAACCTAGAATAGATTTAGATGAATTAATAAAATATAAAGACGGACTTATAGTTGCTACGGGGTGTCAATCTAGCGTTATAAATGATCACGTATGTGTGGGGAAACGTAAGAAAGCATTAAATATAGCCGATAGATTGTATAACGAATTTGGTAGTGAGCTTTGGTTGGAAGTTATGCCGCACGAGGGAAATGATCAAATATTGTCTAATAAATTTGCCATGGAACTTATGGAACGTTGGGATAAAAGAGTTGGTATGGTAGCCACTCAAGATGCTCACTACGTAGATAAAACTGATATGGATGCTCATGAAGTCCTATTGTGTATAGGGACCAGAGATAACATGAGCAATCCGGATAGATTTAGGTTTGGAGACGGAGAACTTTATTTGAAGTCTAGAAAAGAGATGTTTGATTCTTTTATGAAATACCATAGTTATATGGGTGGTAAATTAATTAAGAGATCTCTGAATAGCACTTTGGATGTAGCGGATGAAATACAAAACAAGATAATAAAAATAGATAGATTTGCTTGTTTGATGCCTCCCGTTGATGTTCCAGATAAGTTTGGCGGAGATGAATATTCTTACACCAAGGCGTTGTGTATACACGGTTGGACTTGGAGAGAAATACCTAAAAGAGCATCGTTCTATGCTAAAAAATATGGTATGTCTTATGAGAATGCTATAAAGATTTATAAACAGAGACTTAAACACGAATTAGGTTCTATAAAAAGACAAAAGTTTATTACGTATTTTTTATTGGTTAGAGATTTATATAATTGGGCTAGGAAGCAAGATATAATGTGTGGACCTGGAAGAGGTTCTGCGGCAGGTTCGCTTGTAGCGTTTTTATTAGGAATAACATCCGTAGATCCTATAGAACACGGTTTGTTGTTTGAACGTTTCATTAATCCCGCTAGAGTAGATATGCCTGATATAGATATGGATTTCGAAGATGTTAGAAGGCAAGAGATAATAGAATATCTTAGGCAAAAATACGGGGAGGATAGAGTTAGCCAGATAGCGACAATAGGTAAACTCAGCGGTAAACAATGTCTTAAAGACATCAGCAGAGTTTTGGAAGTACCGTATGTCGAGGTTAATCAAGTAACCAATAGTATAATCGAACGTTCCAGCGGTGATGAAAGAGCTAGCCAAACAATAGAAGATTCATTTAGAGATTTTAGAATATGTAGGGAATTTAATAAAAAATATCCTGATGTGTTGAAATACGCAAAAGTATTAGAAGGGATGAATAAGAATTTAGGTATCCATGCGGCAGGCGTTGTAACTAGTCCGGTTCCTTTAGTAGAAGTTGTTCCGTTGGAAGTCAGAAAACATAAGGAAGGGGACGTTATAGTTACAGCAGTCGATATGAATGGAGCACAAGCCCACGGTCTACTGAAATTGGATGTGTTGGGTCTTAGAACTTTGGCTATTTTAAAAGATACTTTAAGGGCTGTAAAAGAAAATACAGGGGAAGAAATAGATTTGGAAAGATTGACTTTGGATGACAAAAAAGTATTACAAGCTTTTACTGATCATGATTACGTAGGAATATTCCAATATGATTCTCCGGGGGCCGATAAAATATGTAATGGAGTCGAATTCGATGATTTTACGGATGTAGCCGCTATGACGGCCTTAAATAGACCAGGGACGGCTAGAAGCGGTTTGGCTACGGAATACGTGGAAAGGAAGAAACATCCTGAAAAAAGAAAAATTGGACATTTTCATCCGAAAGTTTCTGAAATAACGTCTGATACAATGGGAGTTATTGTTTACCAAGAACATGTTCAGAAAATTTTCGTAGAAATAGCCGGTTTCCCTCCTGGTACGGCAGACTCACTTCGAAAAAAGATTGCTAAAAAATACGGAGACGAAACAATAGGCAAGGAAAGAGAAAATTTCATTAAAGGCGCAAGAGAGCATTCCGGTATTGACGAAAAAACTGCTGGAAAAATAATGGATGCTATCACATTCTTTGGTTGCTTAGAATACGATACAAAAATATATACTCCTGGTGGTTGGAAAGAAATTTATAAATTAAAGGAAGGCGATTCAATATATTCTTGCGATGGGGATGAAATTGTAGAAAATACCGTAAAGGCAATAGGATGTAGCGGAACTAAACCTGTTTTCAACATAGAAACCGATAATGGTAGCGTAAATGCTTCTGAAAATCATTGGTGGAGATTAGAAAACGGGGAATATGTTAAGACAAAAGAGCTATGCTTAGGGAATAGTTTATCGTATCCTATGAATATAAAATCCGTAGGAGGCAAAAATGAAGTGCAAAATAATAGGATGCGAAAGAAAAGTTTTGGCAAAAGGTTTGTGTTCTATCCATTATCAAAGAGAATATCGGAAAAAGAAAACCGAAAACGGAACGCCCGTAGGATATCAAAATGCGAAAACGGGAATAAGGGGGAAAGGTTGGAAAAGGGGTTTAAACAAAATACACCCTTCAATAGCTTTGCATTCCGAAAAAATGAAAGGAGAGAAAAATCCATCTTGGATAGACGGAAGGCACATGGAATTTCGGATTGCCAAAGAAAAATTGCTAGAGAAAATAAAGGTCTGCCAAAGATGTGGTTGCGGACCAATCAAAGATCATCCAGCTCCAAATATGAAAACTCTTCATGTACACCACAAAGATCGGAATCGGGCGAACAACGAAATCGAAAATTTAGAAGTGTTATGCCAGTCTTGTCATTCGAGCGAACATGCTACGGAAAAGATAGAAGGAAGACGAAAAAGTCTGTTGTGCGATCATTAAATTATGTAGGGCAAACTATTACTTGGGACTTACAATGTTCGATGGAACCGGCTAATTATATAACTACAATAGGAGTTGTTCATAATAGCTACGGATTCAATAAAAGTCACGCAACGTCTTACGGTATAATAGCCTATTGGGGAATGTGGCTCAAGGTATATCATCCGTTAGAATTTTATTGGGCGTTGTTGAAAAATACGCCTGATCGGATAAGGATTCAAGGGTTCGCAAAAGACGCAAAGAGACACGGCATAGAATTGCTTCCTCCAGACGTATCGGTAAGTAGACGCGAGTTCACAATAGACCGCAGTAGAAACGCTATTAGGGGGTCTCTCGTTGACATCAAAAACGTAGGGGAAAAAGCGGCGGATTCGATAATGAATAATCAACCGTATAAAGATTACATTGATTTCATTAGCAGAATAGATAGGAGGAGGGCGAATAAACGTGTTTTAGTCTCTCTTGCTAAATCGGGTTCTTTAGATAGTTTAGTTCCTAATGTAAAATGGTATATAGAAAACATAGACGAGTTGAATATAGATGTGGATAAAAAACATGTTGTAAAGGAATTATTAGATAAATTTGAAAAATCTAAAAAGTTGGAAAATTATTCAGAAGAGGAAAGACAACTTGTATCGTCCCAGGTAAATCCTTTAGCTTTTGGTAAACACCCAATAGATGCGTATGAAGATTTTATAAAGAATAATGTAAAAGTGAAATTATATAAAATGTCTGATGAAGATTTTTGGGATAATTATGACGGAGAAAACATATTTATATATGGCGTTATTATAGAAGTGAAATATAATAGAATAGGCGATTTCCATAGCGGCGAGCTTCCCCCTGAAGAAGAGAGGGAAATGATGTTTTGGGGCCAAAGATATGCTAATGTAAACGTGGAAGATTCGGGAGGTTCTCAAAATAGAGTGAAATTCGATATAGACATATTCGACGACATGAGAGAACTTATAGATACCGGAATAGGAACGCCTGTTGTTATATATGCCACGCCAAACAAAAAATACGAGAATTTAAACGCTAATTTTGCCGTCGACTTAGAAAGATATCGTAAGAAGATAATCAACGGAGGGAAATTGAATGTTTGGGAAAATATAATTTACGGTAATCATCCGGCTTTAACAAAGAATTGGAAGTCAACAAGTAAGTTTGATAGGGAACAAATAAAAATACAAAGAGTTAAGAACGAATTGTTTTTCAAAGGAAAGACTAAAAAATTTACGGGAGTTGTAATAAGAAGAAGGCTTAAATATGATAAGAATGGGCATTTAATGTCTTTTTTCAATATGATGGATGCCGAATGTAATTCTATAAGTTGTATATGTTTTGCTTCTAGTTGGAACAAAGAAGTGGAAAATGCAATAAAATATGGAAATTTTTTATCTATAGAATTAGATAGACAAGTTGACATAAGGAATAAGGGGAAATGGCAATATTTTTTCAACGGGGGTGGAATAAAATGGTATAAAAAATCATCTGATGCGCGTTACACTAGATAAGTCGTAATAGTATTGTAGCCAATAGATATTCTAAATAAGGAGGATAAAATGGCAAGTTTGAAAGATGTTTGTAAAAAAGTTGGTTTATATTCGCTGAAGGTAGAAAAGGGGGCAACAAGCGTGGATGTTATGCCTTTAATAGAGGCATTGTTCGAAGAAATCAACGAAATGTGTAGGAACGGGGAAAAGGTCGGTATAGACAACTTTGGTACATTCCAAGCAAGAATTATCAAAGGCAGAACTTTGAAAACGCCTTTGTCTCCAGAAGGGGAATTTAAGTTTGGCGATATGCTTATTATGAAGTTTCGACAAGCTAGCAAGGCAAAGAAACGTCTTAACGAAGACAAGAATGTCGAAAATTTCGGAGGCACGTATGTAGAGAAGAAGCCGCGTCCAAGCGATTTGAAAAAGAAGAACGCAAAAGCAAAAGATAGCGAAGAGGAAACTTCAGAGACGGCATCGGCGAAAGCTTCAAAGAAGGCACCAAAGAAAGCTCCAAAGAAGACGGTTGCTAAAAAGAAAGCAAAAAAGACTCCTCCCGCTAAAGCAAACAAGGAATAAGGCGAATGTTTCTCGACATAGATATAACTGTTAACGGGGAGAATATCAACGTTAACATAGAAGAAGATTTGAAAATAATAGACATATCGAGAGATATGGATATGGTATCTTCTCAAATAGCTTTTTGGGGTTCAGTTTGGGCAACGGCCGAAGAAGAAGAATTGAAAGCCAAGACTTATTATAGGAATTGGAAAGCTAAAGTTGGAGAGAAATTGGTTAATTCCGATAATAAATTGGCTGAATGGAAGATACGACAAAAATTAGAAGCGCTGGACGAATTCAAAGTCGTGAAAGAAGGTTTAGCGTTAGCGAGTCGAAATGTGCTATTGGCGAAGACTGTTTTCGAATCATTCAAAGCCAAAGCTAGTATGTTACAAAGTAAAGGCGCTATGATGAGATCGGAATTAGATAGCACTTCCATGAAAACCAAATCTTCCGATAAGGAAATCGAAAGAGCTAAAAATAAAGAAACTTTGAAGAGGGTTCTTAAGAGAAGAAAATAATTGTTATTCGTTGTAATGTAAATACAAAAGAGTATTCAAAGAAAACAGAAAAGAGGAAAAATGTCACTTAAAATGAGCAAGATGAAAAGAGGATACGAGAAACACCAGAAAGGCGGAACGTTTTGGAATCCTCCTGTGGGAGAAACGTTGGTGTATGTACACGGACAATGTAGAAGCGATGATAGATACGAACCAACGGACGGTGTTAATTACGTGGAAATGTCGGTGCACTACAACGTAGGCCCCAACAATTCCATGATCGTATCTCTTAACAAAGATGTAAATCCTATTATTGTTCATCCTTTTGTTAAAGAGCAATTGAAAAGCCGTAAAACGAAATTCAAGATTCCTGATGTTTGTCCCATGGAAAAAGCTTTAGAAGACGGCACCGTGACTGAAAAAGAGGCCGATGAATCACGTAGACAAACGCGATTCATGTGGGGTTTGACTCCTTTGAAGTACCGAACCAGCAAAGAGGCCGATTGGCAAGATTTGCCTCCCCAACCTAGTGTTGCCGTTGTAGGTAAAACAATATTCGATGGGTTGATGGAACAATTTATTGAAGTAGGGGACATCAGCAATCCGGAAGAAGCGACGTTGGTGCTTATTCGCAGAGAGGGTAAGGATAAACTTAACACCAAGTATAAGATTAGCATAGACGCTAAAACTCTACGTAAACCTATGAAGTTAAGTGGCAAATTGTTATCATTATTGAAGGAGGCGATGAAAAAGGGCGGTGATTGTGATTTGTTTAAGGTTGTTGCTAATATGATGAAATCGCCTGCTGAAATTAGAGCGATTTTAAACAACGTCAAAACAGAAGAAGACGAAGACGGAGAATACGACGAAGAGGAAGAGAACGAGGACGAAGAGAACGAGGACGAAGAGGACGAAGAGGAAGACGAGGACGAAGAGGAAGACGAGGACGAAGAGGAAGAGAACGAGGACGAAGAGGAAGAGAACGAGGACGAAGAGGAAGACGAGGAAGAGAACGAGGACGAAGACGAGGACGAGGACGAGGACGAAGAGGAAGACGAGGACGAAGAGGAAGAGGACGAAGAGCCCCCTCCGCCTCCTCCTACTAAAAAACGAGGACGAGGAAGACCTCCAAAGGTTGCTTCCAAATCAAAATCTCCTGCGAAAACAGAAAAAGTTGTAGATAAAGACGAAGACGATTTAGGTTTGGATAAATTGGACGCTGAATTGGATAAAATATCCAAAGGAGGGAAACCTTCTGGGGTAAAATTAAAAGTATCTAAAAAGAAAAGCGGCAAAAAGGTAAAATCTAAAAAGTAAGGTAATGCATGCATCCTAAAAAAAAAGTCAAATCTAAAAAATCAGAATCCAAAAAAGATATTATAAAGTATTCCGACAGCAGCGATAGAGCTAAAGGAATATTGGAAAGTATAGCCAGCGCTGTTGGAGACAACGAAAGCATGTATTTGCTTGGTTCGTCTAAATCCACGGCTAAAATAAGAGGGGTTACGTCTACCCAATGTTGGACTTTGGATGCGGCAATAGGAAGAGGCGGAATCCCTAAGGGTCGTCTAACGATAATACATGGACCGGAGGGGTGTGGAAAAACTACACTAGCTTTACATTCCGTTGCAGAAGTGCAAAGATTGGGTGGCGTAGTAATTTATTTGGATATGGAATATAAATTGGATCCAGAATATGCGGCCAATATTGGCGTGGATTGTGATAATTTGATAATTTCACAACCGCCATATTTGGAAAAAGCATACCAAATATTTGAAGCCGTTACGGAAAAATCAAAAAGCATCAGAGAAAGCACGGGAAAAACCATACCTATAATGGTCATATTGGATTCTATGACGGCCGCTATAACCAAGGTAGAGTATGAAGGGAATTACGAAGACAGACATTATGCTCCGCAAGCAGGAGTACATTCTAGATCGCTTCCGAAACTTATACCCAAGGTAAATAAAGAAGATGTTTCGTTAGTGTGGATAAGCCAAATTAGACAGGATATAGGTGTTACATTTGGCAACCCTAATAAAATATCGGGAGGTAAAGCTCCTAAGTTTTATGCTTCGCTTGTTTTAGAAGTAGAAAGAAAACAAGCTGTAAAAAACGATGGGGTAAAAACGGGTAACATGGTATCCGTTGTTTGTAGTAAAAATCAAATACACCCTCCATTTAAAAAAGGAGTATTTGAGATTGTATATGGTAAGGGAATAGATAAGAATTTATCTTTAATAGAACAAGGAATATTGGACGAAGTGATAATTCCTAGCGGCAGTTGGTACTCGTGGAGGGGCGAAAAAATAGGACAAGGCAAAAAAGCAGCAATAGAAACGCTAATAGAGAACGGTTGGATGAAAGACGTAGAGAATGAAATAAGAGAGCTACACGGTTGGGATATTGAAAAATGAATACCAATAAAGATGATTACATAGATTTTTTAGAAGGTTTGCTTAAATCATTAGTAGGTGACTATTGGAAGGACTTTACGTTTGAAGACGCTAAATCACTTCGTTTATCGAAAGAAGGCGAACAACTAAACGTTCTTTCCAGTTTATCTAAGATTGCTAATGATTCATTCGACGGGAAGACCAGAATAGAGTTGAATATTTTTGGCGATGGAACGTTAGAATGCCAACAAATCCACGTTAGCGAACTTAAAAAAGGAAGTTGGAAAAAGATGAAAATTAGAACTCCAATTCCTAGTTCCGCTTATAGAATTACCAAAGAAGGCATGCGAACTATGCTGGAGAATTTGGATAATTGTGTTTGGTTCGATGCTGAAACGCAAGAGATAGGGGCGGCGTGGTTTGAAATATCCGATTTAAAATCTAAAATAAATGATGTATTGACGATATTGAATAGACAATTAGATGGCGTAAATATCCTATATTCGTATGTAGATGGAAACAATAATGTTACAAATAAAACGTCGTATGAGTTCGTAAAAGAATTAATTGATGTTTTAATTGGTGATGATACAAATGACGATGAATGTAATTAAGGCGCAGTATAGATGAGACCTAAAAGTTATAAACAAACGGTAGATTGTTGTTACAATTGTCATCATTGCTTGTTATCAGTTTGGGATAGTTATTATTGTTTATTTGGGCAATTTGTTTCAAATTTAGAAAAATTAGGAACTGCAAAATTGAATAAGATGCACGTAGAACCCGATGGAATTTGTAAACAATACAAGAGGGAACGATGAAAAAATATTGTAGAGTCTTGTTTACGGCCGATTTACACTCTAGCAATCACTTACCGTATTCAAAGCCCATGGAAAATAGTATTACTGATAGGTTGTTAGATTTATTGGAAGTTATACGTAAAATTATAAATTGCGCAGAATCGTATAAAGCAGAAGCGATTTTTATATTGGGGGATACATTCGATAGATCATTGGTGGATGCTGTAACGCTTACGCATACAATTAAAGCTTTAACTAAAACTACAATTCCTATTTATGTTTTACCGGGAAATCACGATGCTAATAGCATTAGGGGAGGAAGATTTTTGGTAGAAGCATTCGGAGCAATAAAACACGATAAATTAAAGTATTTAGATAAGGATGTATTCTTAAGAGATTGGTTGAGATTCATCCCAATACCATTTATGACTATTGAAGAAACTGAAAATAAAATAAAAGAAAAGAAGGAAGAAATAAATGAAGAATTAGTTAATGTACTTTTGTTTCACAATAGTATTTTGGGGTGCGAACATTTAGAATGGGTATGCGACGACGGATTGGATCCAGAACTGTTGACTACCGATTTTAATTATGCTTTTGGAGGCCATTTTCACCGTCCGCAATCTTTCGGAAAAAATAATAATGGTTTTTATGTTGGAGCGCCATTACATCATAATTTCGGAGACAAGGAAAGAATGGCCGGATTTTCCATTGTCGAATTCCATAAAGACGGAAAAATAAAGAAAAGTTTCATAAAGAGCGAAGCGCCTAGTTTTCATACAACAGACAAATTGAAAATAGGTGATAAGTGGCAAGTTGGAGATTATGTAAGAATAATAATAGAATGTACTCATTCAGATTGGATAACAAAAAAACCACAAGTAGAAATGTTTTGTGATTCGATGGAAGGAATAAACATTTCGTACAAACATAAACCTATATATCATCACAAAAAAAGATTAGCAAGTTCGAAAAAAGAAGAAAAAATAACTTTGGAAAAAGCATTAGAAGATTACGTTGTGTCTTCTGAGGTAGTTTTTGGTGATTTGAATAGAGATATTTTAAAAGCACATGGCAATAGAATATTACAAGAAGTGAGAACGGAAAATGGAATTATATGACATAAGAGTTGTTAACTTTGGTCCTTATAAAGAATTCGAATTGCCGTTGCTTAAACAAGGCTTGGTTTGGATAGGCGGGATAAATAATGACACGGAATCTGCTGATTCGAATGGTTCCGGGAAATCTTCTATATTTAAAGCATTAACTTGGGGTTTGTACGGAGACGCTATAGATGGTGAAAAGGGGGATAAGGTAATAAGGGACGGAACTTCTAAGGCTGTTGTTGACATCAGGTTGATAGACGAAAATAAAGAATTGTGGACTATCAATCGGCAACGTTCTAAAGGAGCGCCGCGAATTAAATTATTAAGGCCCAACGGGGATGTTTTCGAGGGAGACAAACAAGAAATACAAGATCGTATAATACGGATGGTAGGATTGGATTTTAAAACATTTAAAAATACTGTATTATACGGACAAAATGATTCTTCTCGTTTTGCTAATCCGAACACCAAAGATTCCGAACGTAAACTTATGTTACATAGGATTCTTAATACGGAATTACTGGAGACATGTCATAAAAAAGCATTAGAAGAATCTAAAACAATAAAGAATGAGTTACAAGTTTTAAATAACGAATTAAATAGACAAGAATTGATAATTGATGAGATAGATATTGAATCGCTAGAACAAAGTTACGATGATTACGAGGAAAAAAGAAATAAAAGAATTGAAATATTCAAAAATAGAGCGTTAGAACATAGGGAAAGCGCTAAAGGTTTATTGGCGCAAATTGAAAGCGAAGAATGTTTCGATGAAGAAGATTTGGAAAAATTAGAAAACGATATTTCAAAAAAACAGACACAAATAGATAAGACAACAGAGGCGCAAAAAAAAGCAGATATTTTGTTTAAAAAGGTTGAAAATCTTGAAGTTGAATATTCCGAAATTTCTATTGTTGTTAAAGATTTGATATACAAACGGGACGATTGCTTAAGGAAATTAGGCGATTTAAAAGGAGAGAAATGTCCGGTATGTTTGTCTTCATTGAATAAAGGGGAAGCGGCTCGGCATATCGTAGAGATAAAAAACGAATTTGATGAAATTCAAAAGAATTTGAAAAAAAATAAAGCTAAAATGTCAAGTTGTAAAATTATTCTCGATAGCGTTAGAGCCGAGCACCAATGCGAATTAGAACAAGCAAAAAAATACCCTAAGTTGTTAAAAGAAGTTGTTGATTTAGAAACTACTGTAAATGATATAAAATTCAAGATTTCTAATTTAGAGAATAAAAAGAAACAGCTTAAAGAAAAGGCTAAGAGCGAAATAGAAAACGCTAAATATCATTTAAAGTTAATCGAGGAAGAAAAAGAAATAGAGAATCCTTATATTGGGCGATTGGAAGCGGCCGCAGTTAAACTTAAAGAATGTGAAAAGAAAATTTTAGCATTAGAAAACCAGAAAAAAGATAAGAATGTAGAGCTTTCATACAGCGATTTTTGGGTCAAAGGATTTTCTAATAAAGGTTTACCTTCTTTTGTTTTGGATTCGATAATGCCTTATATAACCGATAGGACTAATTACTATTTAGAGATATTGTCTGACGGAGATATAACGTTGGAGTTCTCTACGCAAAGAGAATTGAAGAGTTCTAAAGGCGAAATGAGAGACGAGATAGAACTGCGATGGGTTATAGAAGGTAATGAGATGTATCCTCCTAGTGGTGGGCAACTTAAAAAGATAGAAATAGCTTCTGATTTGGCTTTAATGGATTTAGTGTCTTCTAATGAAGGGGGGAATTTAGATATAATAATGATGGACGAAGTTCTTGACGGATTAGATTCGGAAGGTTGTTCCAGAGTGTTACTTTTATTACAAAAATTAAGAGCAAACAGAGGAAGTATTTTTGTAATTAGCCATGAATCTAAGATGCAAGAAGCATTCGAAAAGGGTTTGTATGCAGTAAAGAATGGTGGAATAACAACTTTGGAGAAGGTGTAATATGAAATGTTGCGGTAACGATAGATGTCGGAGCGAAAATCTTGAATTCGATAGTTACTCGCATATTTGTCGTGAATGCGCGAAAGCTTTACCGATATACCCTAAGAATAGTTTTAGCTTGTTGGCGGCTTGCGAAGCATTAATGATGCACCATAGGGGAAGTTCTGATTTGTTATCAGAAAAAGAGTTTTTCAAACTTAAAAATTCGATAAGAAGAATTTTAGATAATTGGAGAAACACTTATCGTGTTGATGAGGCGTTGTACGATGGATACGTTAAAGCGATGTGTACGTATGTAGTGCATCATGTTAGGTATAGTCTATGAAATGTAATAATATTGTAGGGGATAATAATGTAATAGAAGAAGATTGGTCTGATTATTGTGAACATTGTGGAACAACGTCGTCCCCTACTCGCAAATATATATATAAGGATGTTTTAGAGGGAGTTTCAAAAGATAAAGATACGGGCGATATGAGTTTCAAACCAAAAATAGATAAAATATTGTTGGTTTGTTCAGATTGTGGTAAAATTTTAAAGGAGATTACAAATGGTAGCCGATAATCTTGAAGACATTTCACTTTTACACTATATGGAACAGACAACCGGAATTCACCCAGGAATCAAAAGAGATTGTTTTGCTTTGTCTGAATCTTTAGTAGGTTCAAAATGGATAGATTTTTGTAATGAAATGGAAAATGTTTTAAAATATTGGGGTGCTGACGGAATATATAGAGTAGGTAGAGTTTGGAAGTGTATATTTCGTAGCGACGAGGATAGAATGCGTGCTTGCAACGCAATATTAGGATTATGTAGGATACGAAAATTAAAGCAATTTACGTCTGATGTGATAAGTTTAGAAGAAGATGATTTGATATTGGAAGATGAAATGTTAGATTACCAAGAAGACGAAAACGAAGAATGTGCAGACGAAGATATGGGAATTGGGGATTCTACGTTAAGTGTATTAAGGAAGCGTTGCAAGCGTTTGCAAAAAGAAATTATTGGCTTTAGCAAGCAAATAGGCGGAATACAAAAACTTAAAAAGGCTAGAATAAGAGAGCTGGAAGTTGTAAGCGTTGTTCTTGATTATTACGAACCTGAAGGAAAATGGGGGAAAGAAGCAGAAAAATGGCAGAAAAAATAAAAATATTGGGTTTGGATATTTCGTTGAATCACGGAGCGGGCGTAGAACTTACTAATGGAAAAATAAGCGATTTCTTTTATTACACCAACAAAGCAGGTTCGGCTAAACAGTCTTGTAGAGCAACACGTATACCTTCTGCATTATATAAGACTAAGGATAATCAACGAATATCAGTTTCCAGGTTGTCTTGGTTGAAAGAATATTTAACATATACGATAAGTAATTTATATCCACAGTATGTAGGATTAGAAGATTACGCCGTGGGAGCAGAAAGAGGTTCTCATTATTTAGGCGAAATAGGGGGTATTACAAGATTGATAATTTACGAAAGTGGTTTTAAATTGAGATTACACGACCCTACATCGGTAAAAATGTTTGCCGCGCATGACGGAACTTGTAGGAAGGATGCTGTTGCTAGGGCTGTTAAAGATAAATGGGGGTGCGATTTTTCTTCGTTTGATCAACCGTCGCCAAGACCAACTAAAAAGAATCCCGAACCAACGAGGAATAAACAAACAAGCGAAGATCTATGTGATGCTTATGCTATAGCGCAAATGGTTTGGACGGAAGTGAAATTGAGAAGCGGTTGTATTTTGCTATCTGATTTACACGAAAAAGAAATAAGAGTTTTTAACCGGACGACTAAAACTTATCCGGTTAATTTATTAAATAGAGAATGGATAAGTAAGTGATGTTAAAAACAAATAAGGAAAGGAAAGTTATGAATTCGAAGAATGGCAAGAAATCAAACCCTAAGTATGATTACAAAGATTTAATAGGATATTCCAAAGACGACGATCCCGAATGCGAAGAATTTTCTTACGATGAAATAGTTCATACAACAGATAAGGCGGCATTGTTAAAAATTCGCGGAAGTAAAGTTTGGATACCGTTGGGCCAAATAGTTGATGCAACTGAAAATACGGTTATTGTGACTTTGTGGATAGCGAAGAAAATAGGGTTGTTTTAAATATGAATAAAAGAGGTTTATGATGAGGGCGGACACATTAATCGTTGACGGTAGGCACGCGCTGTGGAGGACTAGCGATGCTTTTAAAATGCTTTCTGTGGAATTGGGAGACAAAATAATAGGGACGGGCGGAATATACGGGTTTCTATGTCTGATGATAAGGATACACCAAAGATACGGGGGAAAAACTGTAATAGCGTGGGAAGGCAATGATAATTTTAGAAAAAAGTTGTATCCTCTTTATAAAAATAAGGGAACGATGGATGAAGATCAGATAAACTTAATAGAGGACATGAGAGAGCAAGAAAAACGTTTGAAAGCAATACTTAGATTATTAGGCGTTGAACAATATTATGGCGTTGGTTGTGAAGCGGACGATGTAATAGGGAGATTATCGGTAGAACGTAGTGAAGATGAAGGGAATTTAGTAGTAATATATTCTGGCGATAGTGATTTAAGGCAGTTGGTCAAAAGCAACGTAATCGTTGCTTCTCCTGGATATCAGGGCTCAAAAGACGTAATTTACGATGAAGAGAGGGTATTAGATAAACATAGTGTTATACCGGGGTATATAGCAGATTTAAAAGCTTTATCAGGAGATAGTTCGGATAACATTCCAGGAATCGCCGGAGTAGGGCCTGTGAGGGCCGCAAAGTTGATAAATAAGTATGGTACAACGGAAAATATAATTAAGTCGGCGATTGATAACGATAAGGATTGGCCGTTGGGGGAACGATTGAGGAAGTTGGTTGTAGACGAAAAGGATAATATAAAATTGTATAAGGAGTTGACTACAATTAGAACTTATATGGATATGAAGAGCATAAAAATTAAGTTGGACGAAAAGACGTTGAAAAGACATTTTAGCGTCTATTCGTTTAATTCGCTTATGGCGAGAAACGAAATGAACGAATTAATGTCTTTATCAAGAGGGTAAAGCCGTGGAAAATAAATTCATTACAAGCAAGATATTAGATGGTCAAATACAAATCTATGAAAAATGTGATAAATGTTTGTTGAAGATTTATAGAAACAAAGTTGTATATGGACAAGGAAATCCATATTCCAATTTATTAATAATCGGAGAAGCGCCAGGAAAGGATGAAGACGAAAAAGGTCTTCCTTTTGTAGGTTCTTCTGGTAAATTATTGAGAGATGCTTATTATAAATCTACGGGTACCAATATTGTTGATACGTCATACATAACTAATGTAGTGTGTTGTAGACCTCCTAATAATAGAGTGCCTTATTTGGATGAAATTAAGATTTGTAGAACAAGACTTTTTGTTTTGATAAAAACAATCAATCCGAAAATAGTGCTATTATTAGGAGGTACGGCGGCTAAAAATGTTGGAGGAGTTTATCCTATTACCGAATGGAGAGGTAAAAAAACAGAGTCTGTTTTGGTAAGCGGAGAAAAAAGAAGAACTGTAGTTTTCAATTCGGTATCAACTTATCACCCAGCTTATTTATTACGCAATAGTAACAATAAAGAGCTGTTTGGTCAATTTGATTCAGATATTAAGTTGGCCTTTGAAGAGGCGTACGGTGAAAAAGAAATTTAGAAACAATCAAAGGTTGCCGGATAAGGATTTTGTTCCGCCTACTGTTAACGGACGTATGATATATGATCTCATGAAAGAAAGAAAAGTGAGAGGGAGATATAAAGACTACGTTATAATTAATGGTACTAAGTTAATGGATTGGTTGGGAACGTATGAGATCAAAATAATAGGCGGAAAAAATGCCGTATTTTTTGTAAATAGTGTTATTTTAGTGCACAAAAGTAAATTAAGTCGTTTCATAGGTAAAGAAGGGGAATTGAAATTTTGGAGTTCTGGAATGAGAACTAACATGGGGGTGGAATCCAGACGCATCAATTGCATAGTGAATGATGAAAACGTTTAAAACCGATATAGAGTATATGAATAAAGTCGAGATTGAAGAGTTTAATCATTTAGTGCAATCCGGTCATATAACGTTTTTTGGAACTAGTGCTTGTGAAACGTGTGGAAAAGATATAATTAAGGGCAAAAGATATTGTAGTTATGGATGTGTTCCCAAGGAGGAAAACAATGAAGAAAAAGACGAAGATGTGCAATGGTGAGTGGATAGACAAATTGATGTCGTCTATAGGAAGTTTTGTTGTTATGCGTACATCGGAAGGGGTCGAAAGGTGTGGACGTATTTCAGGATTTGAAATGCGTAATTTTGAATTTAATGGAAAATTGGTGGATATTCCTTCCGAAATAGAATTGAATGGCGATCCTTATGATCGAGTTCCAATAGATAGGTTGGAGAGCATAAAAATAGGGTGAAAGAAAGATGAATACGGGAAGACCCAAACCGCCTAGATGTCCGGAGTGCGGTAAAGCGCTTTACCGGACCATGGAAGCCGGAAGTAAACGTAATACGGATTTTTATGTTTATTGTAGAAATGGCGAATGTGCTATATACGGCGATATCCGAAAATACGGGTATTCTGAAGAATTAAAAAAAGCAAATAACAATAATAATGCCGAGAAGACGGTTAAAACTGATTCCAAAAGTCACCCTACTAGGAGTACACGTAAGGAAAGAAAAAGCAAACGGAAGGCCGTTCCGTTGGATCTTCCTAGAGAACCTAAAGAGACGTACGGTTTGTGTGAGAGGTGCGGTCAAAAGAAGATCGAATGCAAATGTAACGAAGAACCCGAAGCCATAAAAGTCGTTAGAGAAAAGTTAAAGAAGACTATAATAGGGAGTGACGTCAAGAGAGTTACTGCGTTGAGTGTGGTAATGATGCTACAAGGTTTAGGGGAATACGATATGGCCAACGTGTTATTGGATAAGTACGATTTACTTCCGCTTGGTATAAAACAAAGAAAATCATAATAAATAACGTAATTATTTCCGTGCTTTATGTCGCGAAGTACAGAAAAAGTTGTATTTGTTGTAAATTTTAGCTTTACTTTCACCTAACAGTAGGTTATGTTATAATTAGGCAACGGGGAAACCCGAAAAAAAGGAGAACGGAATGCAAACATTTTTACCCTATCCGGATTTTGTTAAAAGTGCTTCGGTACTAGATTACCGAAGGTTGGGAAAACAGCGCGTCGAAGCTAGACAAATTCTTGATATTATTGTTAATGATAAAGAAGGCGCTTGGAGTAATCATCCGGCAGTTAATATGTGGAGAGGATGTGAATCGGCGCTTTCTTATTACGGGGATTGTGTGATTCAAGAATGGATACGTAGAGGATATCGAAATAATATGGAAATCATCGGAATATCGGTAGAGGTATATCCGAGTTGGTTTGGAAATTTTCATTTCCACCGATCACACCGCAGTAATCTAGTAAGGAAACATCCGGAACATTATCGTAAGTACTGGCCTTACGAAAAAGATAATCTGGATTATATTTGGCCCGTTTGAAAGGAGAATGAAATGTTTTATCAAATACCAATTCCAATTATAACTCCAATTTCAACAAACAACGGAAATGGAAACGCGTCGTTAATGGATGGCGAAACTTATTTGACATGCTTAGGATGGCATTGTGTTATAGCGCTTGTTTTATTTTTTGGAATTGCATACGCTATGAGAAAGAAATGGATTGATGAGTATTGTGATGTGTTTCTGGTAGCTATCATTAGTGCATTTTGGGAGTTTACGATTCCTGGTATCATTCTTAAGAGTATTTTTGAAAAGATTAGAGGAGAATAAAATGTATAATACGTATTTGATGTGGATAGGTTCCGAGAGTTACGAAACCATGGATGAATGGATAAAAGAGGCCGAGGAACAAGGGGTTTCAAAACGACTTCCTAATGCTAACGTTGGTATGTCCATGAAAAATTCAAACAGCGTTGTTTTTGTAGCACACGACGAAGGAGAATGGAGAGATTGTCCGGATTGTACGGGTACAATTCAAAATCCGGAATATAGAGTTTTGAGTGAAAAAATCGCAAAACTCAAAAATGAATGTAGAAAATTCGAGAAAGAACGGGAAGAAATCGGAAACCGTTTCGGTTGGAGATTTGATTCGCCTGATTGGGACGCTATTGTGGAATCCGAAGCAGAAGAAGAGCTAAAGATTCTGGATAGGTTGCTTAGGAAAATTACCAAGCGGGAAAAGGCAATAGTTTCTCTAAAAGAGGAACTAGATAAACAAGATCCCGTAATAGAGTCTGGAACGGGCGGAAAAGTCGATGTGGTAAATATATCTACCGGAATGACGGAAATAATGGATTATCGGAAATATGATTATTGGCACCGCCAACCGAAAAAATTTAATAAACGATGGACGGTTGTTGGAAAAGAAATGTGTAAGACCTGTGGCGGCAAGGGCCAACTTCCGGAAGGGCGAATTTTCGGCCTTTTTATTCCTACTGATATTGAGTATGTGTTGAGAGACGAAGATACGGAAGAAGTTCGAAAAATTATGAATAAACGAGGTTTTAGGTTGGTATATTCAACAGAGTTGTCTGTTGAAAAAGAAAGAAAATGCGGATACCGTAAAAAAGGCGGGGTGTATGCGGTAGCGAAAACATCGGGCGAGGGGACTTTAGAGGACGCGATAAAATCCAAGAAGATAAAACCCCAAGGAGTGGAAATAAAAGGGGATTTTATAAAATATTTGAATCCAGTTTCTATTGACGGAAAACGATTTAGGGGGGTTAAGCGATGGAATATGGATGGCAATAGCGAAGTAGAAGAAGAAACGATAATGATATTGGATGCTTTGGAATAGAGGTGTAATTATGAAAACGTATGTTATTATTATGTTTTTGATGTTTTCTGGTGTTGCTAATTCTTTCAGTCTTTGGGAAGTAAAAGGCGAAAAAATACGTTGGGGCGTTGAAACAGTAACTTTGGATATAGACGAAAGCATGTTGATATTCGGTACGCGAGCGGAAATTGAGGCTGCAATTACGAACGCTTTCTCTCTTTGGAAGAAGGGGACTGTGTTGCCGTTGGATGCGGAGATATGGTGGACTAAAGGATGTAAAGCGAAAGTTGACGATTACAATTGTATTTACGCTTGTTTAGACGAATCGGAATGTCCGGGTAGGCCGTCTAGTAACGCATCCAATACTTTTCCAAGCGTTAGTAATGGCGTTATTATAGACGCGGACATAATTGTTAATGTGGTAGATCAACCGATAGAGTTGGCAGATACAAAGAACTCATTCAACTTAGAACGTATTTTAGATCACGAGTTTGGACATTTGTTAGGTATATATCATTCAGAGGTTACAGAAGCTATTATGTATGGAAGAATGAATAAGAAAGACCAAGCGGCAACGAAGTTACACCAAGACGATATAGACGCCGTTAACGCTCTGTATGGCGATTGGTCGCCTGTAGAAGAAATTTCTTGTTCCGTGCGTTCTGTAGGCTCTGGTAGAGGAAATGTTGAGTATATGTTGTTATTTATACTGTTTTTGATTGCTTCGAAATACATTATAAATAACCAAAAAAGGAGGTTTGTTATGAGAAACGTAATTATTTTAGTGTCGGTGTTGTTGATGGGGTGCGATTTAGAGGAATTCTTAGAGTCGTTGCAGTCTGGGTCTGATCGAGAAGAGGAAATAGTATTAGACGCAGGAGAAGACGCGGGAGAAGACGAAATACTTTTGGGCGATGATAATGAAATATTAGAGTCTTATCCGTGTTATGTTGGCAATATTCACGTCGGAGAAGAAGGTGATTTAGAAGAAATTTACGACATGAAATGCATAGAGGGTAATTTATCAATATCCTATACGGACGATATACACGAAGTCGTATTGCCCAATCTAGAAAGTATATACGGGAATTTTACAATAACTTATAATGAATTGTTGACTAGAATAGACATTCCCGGTTTATTGAGTGTAGACGGACCATTAATGATTACTATGAATGAATACCTTCCTACGTGTGAAGGCTACAAAGTAGCGGCCGTAGTGATTTCGAATGATGGATTTTTAGGAAGCGGCAAACTCATTTCGGGAAATGCTTTAGACGATTGTACAATATCGACCGAATGTTATCAATGGGATGTGATTATTGAAAATCAAGAGGATATGAACAAATTTAGCCGTTTATCTTGTATAAAGAAAACAGTGGAAATAGAGTCTGATAGTTTGGTGTCGGTAGAATTTCCTAATTTATATCGATTAGGTAATATGATTTCTATCAGCAATAGCCAATCGGTAATGAATCTGAATATTCCTTATCTCAAATATACAAGAGGAGTTAATATTGTGAATAATCCATCATTATCTACTTGTTATGTAAAGGATTTTGTGGATGAAGTCAGAGATAGAGCTCCTGAAGGGGATGTTGGTTCCGTTACGATATACGGGAATTTGGACGACGGTTGTTAATTAAATCGAATCAATCATATTGTTGCTTGTCTAATATATTAGATACGTTAACTTTTCCTATTAATTGAAAAATCGTAAAATAGTATTGGAGGTAGGCGATGTATAGACATAATTTTAAAATTGGAACAGCGGATATTATTGCAGTTTTATCGATTTTATTGATTGCTGCTTCTGTTGTAGCCGCGATGGGGTTCGGACGAGACAAAGAATCACAAGGAGATAAGTTATTAGACGATGCCGATTTAGTGATAGAGGAAAGTCTGCCGAAGGAAGATGATTTACCGGAAAGCGATGGTTGTGAAGACGAAGGAGATAGATTTGAGACAAAACTAGATGAAGATCAAATTAGATTGATAGGGAAATTATCTCAGGGAATACGGAAATTAGTAAGAATTAGAGATCACGGAAATTGGTATTATTGCGGGGAGAAGTTAGGGGAATATGAACAAATTGAAGTTTCGACGGCGATAGCCTATCGTACGGTGGTATCGCAATACGAGTTAGGCTTGGATGTTTCCCCTTGGGGAATAATCGCTACAGCGTATAATGAATCAGGTTTAGATCCATGCGCTCTTGGAATATATCCCAGAAAGTGGGCTTATAAAAAGGGGATGTTAAGGAAGAGAAAGAAAACTTGTTCACACACGAGAAATGAAGTATTATCATTCATTAATAATCCCGTAGCTAAAAGAAGATATAGCAGGAGCGGTTTTGATCTTGGTATATGCCAAGTATTAAGTCGTTTTTATCGCGGTCAAGAACCGGATATGTTAAGCATGACGGACGGAATTAGAATGTGTATAGTTGAAATGCAACATAGGGCGCGTAGAAATAAAACCAACAAGCCTTGGTTGTATTGGAAAGGAACAAGAAAAACCGGATGGTATCGTAATAGAATTAGAAAGTGGGCTAAAATGATGGGTGCTGCTAAGAAAGACATGAGGGATATTTGATGAAATCGGTATTTTATGTATTATTATTTGCTTTGGGAACGATAGGATTGTTATTTTTCTTGAACGCTTTTGGTTGCGGAGGTTCGCCGCTTAGCGTATGTAATCAAATCCAACAGGAACGTTGTTATGATGAAGATTCCGATGGAGTACCGGAAATAGTAGAGATATGCGACGGTAATCATTGGAATAAAGTAATGGATTGTTCAGAACAATGGAATTCATCCGGAGAATCAATACAAGATAAGTGTGTTGTTATAGATAACGAAGCCAAATGTGTTTCTAGATAGGTATAGGCGGACCAATGAATAAAAGACAATTAATAGAATTTCATGAAAAATACGCCAAAGACATGGGTATTAAATTCATAGAAGAAAAACATTGGGGAGTTTTTAACACTTATCTGAGATATGTGTTGAATAGGTATTTGAAAAAATACTCCACGTTAGTCCCGCTTATGCCGCAACAATTCGAACCGAAAATATTGAAAAATATAGTTATCTTGAATTACAACATAGGCGATAGTAAAGTTGGGTGGAAAAAGCAATTGTGTATTGCCGTACACGAAGGGGAACATGCTCTTCAGATGAGAGATTTTGTTTCCAAGGGAGGGAAGATTGCTGATTGGTATTTACAATATTTTAGAGACAGAGAGTTTAGAGCCGTACAAGAAGGGGGCGCTATCGCTACGGAAGTCGAATTGGAATATGCCTTAACCGATAAAATCCCGTCTCTTCCGAGCTTGAAAGGGTATTATGTCGGAGACGCCGGCCAAAAGCTTTCAAATCAAACTTACCAAAAAAGAATTGATAGGATAAAGGAGTTAGGGAAAGGGGGATCTACAACAGCAGCTTCTATGAGAGCGTTGCGAATACTACGTTCTATGGATATATTGTAATTATATTCAGTTTTATCAATTCATTCCAAATATAATAAATTAAGAGGCGTTATGGGAGATAACAATATAATAATAGAAAATTGGGATAAAAAAGCCAAATATACATATGGTTTCGGAATATCCTATTATTTTACCGGTAAAAGGCAAATCGTTAAAGGCGGTAAAACGCTAATAAAGGAGTGTGATTCTAGGAAACAAATAAACGTTTTCGAAGAACTGCTACAATTTATGGCCGATACTTCCGATAAGTACGGCGGTAATCATCCGTTTTTAGTGATAGACGATTGTTCTCCTGTTAAACCGATACCGGATAGAGTATTAGAGATACTCGGAAATAGACCTGTAATATATTTGCGTCTCCCCGTGAATATAGGAGCAGGCGGTAAAGAAAACATTATCCAAAAAGTATTGTCTGAAAGATGTAAATACATATTGCGTTTTGATAGTGATATAAAATTGGATAATTTATCGCTTCCGTCAATAAAAAAAGCTTTCGAGGAATTGGAGGATGCTTGGGCAATAACGTCTTGTATAACGTATTTTGCTAGAGTATACGCGGCAACCCTTCCTACGGAACAACGTTATTTTCATGGTTCTAATATAGCCGATTTTGTGGCTATGAGATCAAGCGTTTTTAAAAAAGTTGGTTACGCTGATCCCAAGTTAAGAAAAAATATGGACGGCGAGATGCGCTTAAGATTGTTGTCGTCTTTGGATATGAAATGCTATACCGATAGAGAAATAAAAGGTAAAGCAATTCCATCAGGGACGGGCGGTAATTTGAAAATCAATAATGAGTGCGCTAGATACGTAGAAATGACAAGGCCTTTCATTAGAGTTTCATACCCTAAGAATTGCAATGCTCGTTTTATGTTGAACAAAAACAAAAAGGATTTAGGCAAAGGATTTTATGTTCCGGCACTTTCTTTTGCTGAAAAATTGTGTAAGGCTATATGGGAATGAAAAGCTATATAATAAAAAATATGATGGGAGGCGAGTGGTTTTATTGGCGAGGCGGGAACGCTTATACGCCACGTAGAGAAGAAGCGAGAAAAATGGAATTAAAAGATTTGCCTAGATATTTACGAAATATGGGTTTACATAAAATTGGAGATAATCCGCCAGTAAGTTGGCGTTACGTTAATATGTGTGGAAGTACGGCTTATATTGAAGAATATTAAATATTTTTGATATTATCATTAATAATTGTTAACAAAGATATGTAAATAAAGGAAAGGCAACGTTATGGTTGAAGAAAAAGACATTATTACGTTGGAAGACATGTTGGCTGAAATGTTGGAAGTTTGTTTCAAAGCAATTTTAGAAGAGAATGTCATTAAATGTGATAGCGAAATAGGAACGCTTGGAGCGGAGTTAGCATTTTTAGTCACTATTTCTAAAGCCGCTAAGAGCAAATATGAAAAATTGTTAAAAGAAGTATCAGAACTTCCTCCTAAACACCCCCTTAGAAAGAAATATTATGATTTCTTGATGTTGGCTAGCGCTGTTTGGTCGGCGTAAAATAACAATGTCGTTAGGAAAACAACAAATAAGGCGTGAATTGATTGATATAACTTTGCGTTTAAGCGAAATAATAATACAAATGGACGCCTATCCCGATTTTCCAGAAGCCATAAAACACGCTAAGAACTCTAGAGATATATTAAGTAATGCTAATTTATTGATATCCAAGTCAATAAACGAAGGAGAAGCGGGATGGAAATAGAAGAATACCAAAATAGGATGAAGCTGTTAAAAAACGAATATAAAACAAAGAAAATTGATTTGATAAAGGAATTTGCGTTTTCTAATAATGAAATTTGTGTTGGCGACGTGATAGAAAATGGATATGTTCGTATATTGGTGGATAGAATAGTAGTGGATGTTGCATTGGAAAATTACCCTTATTGTGTTTACATCGGCTTAAAAGTAACTAAAGATTTGAAAATATACAAAAGAAAAGAATTCGGCAAAATATTACAAAGCGATTATGTAAAAATAATCAAGAAATGGACGGAAAAATGACAGCAAAAAGAGAACGAAGGGAAAGAAAGAATCGCCCAAGAAAAAGAACGCG